>Ga0208825_1000099_pt1 | contig 83980 bp, 63 predicted proteins | sample AD_UKC113_MetaG_FD_184450 | JGI IMG/M metagenome (GOLD analysis project Ga0208825, IMG submission 184450) | Active sludge microbial communities of municipal wastewater-treating anaerobic digesters from Hong Kong - AD_UKC113_MetaG (SPAdes)... | ecosystem: Engineered > Bioreactor > Anaerobic >...
ACATAATTGTATTTGAATTTTTCGAATTGAAGGTCAGAAGAAGACAAATTCATGCGCAACTGCGCATGAATTGGGAGAACTCAAAAAGATTATGAAAATTATGCGCTTAAAATATGGGAAGTAAGGTACTACTGAAATAAATCACTCCCGTAATCATATATATGACAAAATCCAATAGTATGGACATTATGACCCCCACGAACAGAGAAAACCCGATTTACCCGAAATTCATCACAGGTGTAGAACCTCCAGCTGACAGGACCAAAAAGGCTCTCTGGTTCATTTTCCGGGGACGTGATATCCTTCTTAAAGCTCACAAAAACCCCGGAGCAATTCCCAGGCTGCTGGACATTGGGGAGCTCGGGCTCCCTGCGGTAAGGGAACAGTACCTTGGTGAACTTGAGGGAACGCACTGCTTTTCTATTGAACTGCCTGCGGACGCGAAAGCTCCGGAAGGGATGGAGTTCGTTGACCTCAGACAGGCATATTCCGAGATGAGTGAGGGGTGCTTTGAGCTTGTGAACAAAGCAGTGCAGGTAATGGAATGGGACAGGACAAACCAGTTCTGCAGCAGGTGCGGAACAAAGACCGCGCAAAAACCGGGAGAAAGGGGCAAAGAATGCCCGGTATGCGGCGAGCTTTTCTATCCGAGAATCTCACCTGCTGTTATCGTTCTTATAAGAAACGGCAATAAAATCCTGCTCGCAAGGTCTCCGAATTTCCCTTCCGACATGTACAGCCTGATAGCCGGCTTTGTAGAGCCAGGAGAAACGGCTGAAGCAGCGGTTGAAAGGGAAGTCTGGGAAGAAGTCGGTATAAATGTAAAAAACATTACTTACTTTGGAACACAGGCGTGGCCTTTTCCGAATTCCCTCATGATCGGCTTTACCGCAGAATATGATTCCGGAGAAATCAGGCCAGACGGGTTTGAAATCGAGGATGCAAAATGGTTTTCAGCAGATAATCTGCCTTTCCTGCCCGGAAAGATCAGCATTTCAAGGAAACTGATTGACCACTTCCTTAAAGAAGAAGGGCTGGAAGTTTAAGGCGGATTCATATTTGATTCGTAGTTTTATTCATCCTGTGTTATCTTTTATTTTCTTCCAGTTCTCAACCGTTCCCACGTCTATAGGCTCCTGTTTCATGATTTCCTGAGCCTTTTCAATAAACTCAGGTCTGAGTTCAGGTTCCATAATTTCGTTTTCATATTCGGCTGCCATGTGCATTATAGCAGCACTTTTGTCTTTTAAACCGTGTTTAGCCTTGATATTATTCAAAACTCGATTAGTTCGCTCATCAATGTTTATTATCACTTGAACCATATATACCATATTAATAGAGGGTTAATGCCATATCAGCAGTGAAGTGTCTGAGATAAATAGAGGCAGAAAAAGTGGAGGAGAGATTTCACCGAAACACTGAACTTGACTTTTATCTCCGTTTCCATCTCTCTGATCCACCAGATGCTGCTGCTGGAAAGCAAAAAATAAGTTTACTGCCTTTCATAGTCAGAAAATCCCGAAACTGCAGATCTATAAAGCACCCATTTTTCATACCCTATCCTTTGGATTCTTTTACCTGGGGTTCTTGAATACATCCTGGCTCCGGGTATCAGGCTTAATAATTTACTTACTTGCCTGTAGCGTTCAAGAAGGCGCTGTTCCTGACTGATATCATCAAGTTTCTTAAAAATATACGTGTTTTCAGGGATAAAGGGAATCTGAATTCTAAGAGTGCTGAGCAAAGACTCAAGCTGCATGTCCAGTTCTTTTCTATCTTTTTCAAGATCCTGTAAACTCCATGTTTTGACCCTCTGATTTACAGCACATGTAATTTTTTCCGTTGGCTTGCCTTTTGCCTTAAAGCATGCTGTTCTTGCTTTATACCTGATTCCGGAAAGAACCTCTTTTAGCTTATGTTCCGCAACTACTTTTCCCGTTATTGAACACTCTTTTCTCAAGTTTTTTTGTTCGAAAATAGCGTTTTCTTCCATAATATCCAAAAGTCCTGAAGCTCTATCAAAAGCCTCAATGCAGGTCTCAAGAAGTTTCTTCCGGGAAGGCAAATCTCCGGCAGTCAGATTTCCTGCTGCTAAAAGGAGCTCGGAGAATTCCTCCATAGTTTTAAGAAGCCTCTGGTCTTCTTCAAGATACCTGATCTCATGGGTTACCTCTGAAATATATCGTTCGCTTTCAAGTTTTGAAGATCTTTCTCCGAAAAGGATCTGTAAGAGAGCCTCGTAAAAGGGATAGTATAATTCGGGAATAACAGTGCGGGTAGAGGCCTCAGCCGACTCTTTAAAATATTTGACTGCTTCTTTAAGCCCAAAAAGATAAGTAGCTTCGTTTTCAGCCTTGAGAGCCTTCCAGAGGGAAGCTTTTCCAAGGGATCGAAGTGCGTACATACGGACGTAGATATAAGGGTTATCAATAAGAGCCTGCAGGTCTTTCCATGCCTGTGTTTTATCAGGCGCATAAAAAAAGGCAGGTCCAAGAGTTCTCGCTGCTACTCTTTGAACAAAGTTATCACCATGAGTCGAAAGCCTGATAAGGTCGCTCCAGACTTTGCTTTTATCCGGAACCTCTGAATATCCTGACGAAAGAGCAAGTACAGCCTCTTTTCTTACCTCTCTGTCTTCAGCGGATGTAAGCCTCAAAAGATCGTCCCATGTTTTTTGCTTATCATCTGAGTATGCAAATGCGACAGTAAAAAGCTCTGCAGCTTTCTTCCTGAGCTGTGCGTCCTGACTCTCAGTGAGCTTTATAAGGTCAGAAAAAACAGTAGATTTTTCCTCAACCACCGGAAAGACACACGAAAGCATGCTTGCAGCACCCTTTCTAACACCTGTGTCTGTATCTCCAGACATTTTTAGAAGTTCATTCCATATGTCCTGTTCTTTGCCTGATTTTCGCGAATAAATAGTAAGAAGAGACTCTATTGCACCTCTTCTTATCTGTGGTTCCGGATCCGAACTGAGTCGAAGGAGCTCTCCTATAATTTTTTCTTTTTCTGGAAGACCTGGGTATGATCTTGCAAGAGACTCTTCTGAATCTTTTCTCAGATATTTGTCTCTATCATCTGCAGGTCCCAGGAAACTAAAGGCGGATATTCTGAATCCTTTTTCTTTAACCTGCTCACATTCGATCTTGTCCTCGCTTCTCATTTCTCTTTTCCCTGTCATTCCTTTTTTCTCCTCTTTCCGTCTCTCTTTCCCCCTCCCTTCTTCAAATTGACATGTCCTTCAAATGAGTTTGAGTTATCAAATAAACTGGAATTGTCATTTAAATAAATGTCTATTTATTCCCTATAAATAATAAAGCTGTAAGTAATTTCGAAAGACCAGAAATGGAAGACAAATTTTTAATCATAGCTTATATTTTTGAGTTATGTATAGAAAGTCGGAATGATTAACTAGAGGGCGAGTTATAGGATATTGTAGAGAATTTTCTAATAAAGGCTTGAATGTTGTTGGGAAATAAATTGCTGAACAATTCATAATTGGGAAGTCCAGGGGTTGCAAACATACCTGGACTTGAATCCGGGGTATAGTGACTACAAATTAGAAGTGGTATTCTTGAAAGAAGTTAAGAAAAGAAGCAGGAATATTTTACTGATTATACTGGCATTTTTAATTTGTTCAGCTATTATTCCAATTACTCTAACTTATCCAAATTATCACGAGACTATGACGGAAGCAGAAAAGCAATTGCTTTCGAACAGTACTATTTTGAAAACAGAGTATGGGGATATTGAGTATACTGTAGAGGGAGAAGGAACTCCGGTCTTACTGCTGCATGGCGCAGGAGGAGGTTATGATCAGGGACTCTGGGCTGGCAAAGTGTTTTTCGGGGACGGGTATAAATTCATCTCGGTTTCACGATATGGCTATCTTCGGTCATCCATTCCGGATAATGCTTCAATTGAATTGCAGGCTGCTGCTTATAAAACTCTTCTGGACAATTTAAACATAGATAAAATAATTGTTGCTGGCGTATCTGCTGGAGGCCCGTCAGCCACTCAGTTTGCAAACGACTATCCAGACAGATGCTCAGCACTGATATTGATTTCTGCTGTAAGTATGGGCCCGGCACCAGGGGACCAGGATCCTTTTTATGTTAGTATTATTCACACTATCCAGCAATCTGATTATGCATACTGGCTTTTCACAAGATTTTTTCAATCTACAATTCTGGACCTGATGGGAATCCCATCACAGGTATACGAAACATTTAGCCCGGAACAGAAAGAACTGGCACAGGAAATGCTTGATATAATGCACCCAATGTCTCAAAGGTATAAGGGCACCGTAAACGATGAAAAAATGATTGAATTTTATACCGTACCTGCAGGCAATCTTAGTGCACCAACATTAATTATCCACTCTAAAGATGATGCGCTGGTAAGTTACAAACATGCGGAAAATGCTCACAGTAAAATAAACCAATCGCAGCTTGTATTATATGATACCGGAGGGCATGGAATGTTATCTCAAATGAACGGGACTAGGGCGCTTGTGAAAGAATTTCTCATGCGTCTTCGGTTAAGTGAGGAATCATGACAAATTGCGTCAATTCCCTCAACATTTGTCAAATATTTGATTTTATGTAGGTAGGAGCAAGGCATCGATTTCATGTAAATTTACCAAAATTTAAGATAGGCTTATTATGCAAAATCGATAGCTTTTGAGCAAGAAAATTCCTTAACCGATGACCAATGAAGAATTTCTAAATATTTCACTAATTTTTACTTTTCTTAAAGTTATGGCTTCAGAATACCCGGGTTTCATGTAAAACCTGTACATCATGCATTAAAATTACAGGATGGGGATGCCCTGAAAAATAATGGCATTCGTGCTGCATAAAGAGTAGACAAAGATATAACGAATAAATGTTAACCAGAGCTAATATAAGGTTTAAATTGTATTCCTAGTAAGGTAAAATTGTAAAAACATTTGCCTTTACAGGGGAATAGGCTTTAAGGTTTTATCAGGTCTGCGGGGAAGAAATAATCTACATTTTTGAATTCAGCTGGAAATGATTTTTTTTCTTATGGACTTGATGATGTTTTCTTAATGTGAACATAAAAAAGCTACTTGAGAGCACATAGTTGAGGGTATCTTATGAAAGGCGACAAATGTACGAATCCAATGGATAAAAATGAGTTAGGTGAGCCGCTTCCAAGCAAAAATCAAACAGTAGGGGATTTTCCAAAATTAACTACGGTAGCAGGAGCTCCGGTGGAAAGCAATCAGGACAGCATGACAAGCGGTAGACGCGGACCCCTTATGCTTCAGGATATCTGGTTTCTGGAAAAACTAGCACATTTTGACAGAGAAGTAATTCCGGAGCGCAGAATGCATGCAAAAGGCTCGGGGGCATTTGGGACATTTACTGTAACTCATGATATAACCAACTACACCAAAGCAGCCATATTTTCTGAAATAGGAAAACAAACCAAAATGTTTGCACGCTTTTCTACTGTAGCGGGTGAGCGTGGAGCAGCTGATGCAGAGCGTGATATTCGCGGTTTTGCTTTGAAATTTTACACTGAAGAAGGCAACTGGGACATGGTAGGGAACAACACGCCTGTGTTCTTTTTCAGAGACCCTCTAAAGTTTCCTGACCTGAACCACGCTGTTAAACGTGATCCGCGTACCAATATGCGGAGCCCAAATACTAACTGGGACTTCTGGACATCTTTACCTGAAGCTCTGCTGCAGGTAACTATTATTATGGGTGACCGTGGACTGCCTTCTTCTTACAGGCACATGCATGGATTTAGCAGCCATGCTTACAGCTTAATAAATAAAGATAATAAGAGAGTATGGGTAAAGTTCCACTTCAGGTCACAGCAGGGCATAAGAAACCTCACAGACCAGGAAGCTGAAAAAGTTGTCGGAATGGACCGCGAAAGCCACCAAAGGGACCTTTACGAATCCATTGAAAAAGGCAAGTTCCCAAAATGGAAAATGTATATACAGGTTATGACAGAGGAACAGGCCAATTCTATGAAGAATAATCCCTTTGATCTAACCAAAATGTGGCATAAAAAGGATTTTCCGCTGATACCGGTTGGTGAATTTGAGTTAAACAAAAATCCTGATAATTATTTTGCAGACGTGGAACAGGCTGCTTTTTCACCGGCTAACGTAGTCCCGGGGATTAGTTTTTCCCCAGACCGCATGTTACAGGGACGTTTGTTTTCTTATGGAGATGCACAAAGGTATAGATTAGGTGTAAACCATCACCAGATACCCGTGAATTCTCCTCAGGGCGTTAAAAACTATCACAGCTTCCATAGAGATGGACAGATGAGAGTTGATGGCAATGTAGGAAGTCAACTGCATTATGAACCAAATAGCTATGGAAACTGGAAAGACCAGCCACAATATGCACTTCCGGTTGAAAAAACAGGTTCAACAGATATCTTGAGGTATGATTTCAGAGAAGATGACAGTGATTATTACACCCAGCCGGGAGAGTTATTCAGAGCTATGACTCCTGACCAGCAGCAGGTTTTGTTTGAAAACACTGCCAGAAATATGGGCGATTCTACTCTCCAGATCAAGCACAGGCATATTTACAATTGCTATCAGGCAGATCCTGAATATGGCAAAGGTGTTGCAAAAGCATTGGAGATAGATATCTCAACCGTTGATTTAAATTTACCAGCGCGCACTTCAAGAAAAGCCAATTATGAAGCAAACAATAAACATCCTGAATTAAATCAGCCTACAATGAAAAAAGATTCAGGCAGGGAGATTGATACTAACGGCGATCCCTGCATTGAACCCGAAAATGATCCCTGGCTTTTGTAACTATTAAAATTGGAATTAGCGGCACTATCAGGTCTAAAGAGGGATAGACAAATTTACAGGCTCGAATGTAGCTGAAATAATTTTCAGCCCTCATAGACTTGATAATTCCTTTTTTTAATGCTTTTGGAATATGGTAATGGTTTGCTCTTTTTAGTCCTGATGGGCACGGATTTTGGAAACAGGGAAAAAGCGAGGTACATATTTGATTGGGGAGAATGTCTTTAAAAGAAGGCAAATTTATGATGCTGTTTGCAGTCCAGGTTCATCCTGCATTTGTTGATGGTATTTATATTGGCAAACTTGCGGATAAACTGCAGAGATACCTGGATGGAGTGTAGATTATAAGCATAATGGGAGGACCAGTAGTTCACTAATCTTTGATTTTCTTAAACTATGTTTTCATATTACACAGGTTTACTTTAAAATCTGTGCTTGCAGATTTTACTCTTCGTCTGAGTTTTTACGGGTTATTGCCTTCAAAAAAGGCTTGAAAAACTCTTTTTTACTTCAGCAGAACTGAATGGTTTCCAGTGAGCGATATAAATCTTCCCTGTTGTGATGTCAATCAGTTTTTTTATGCTCCGCTGGGCCTCAGCCGGATCATCTGCCCAGAAAGGAAGGGACGGTTTTCCTGAAAGGATTGAAGGAAAGATAAGGTCTCCTGTAATCGCATCCCCATTTTTCAGAAGGACGGAAACGCAACCCGGTGAATGGCCAGGAGTGTGGATCACCCGCCCTCGGACTCCAAACTCTTCCAGTTCCAGGCATTCGTCGATAAGAATATCAGGCTCAAGGGCCGGATATCTGGAAATTGCCTCCCTGCCTAAAAAGAGCCCAAGAATTCTTCCCGTAATTCCGGTAGGATGCAGCTTCCCCTGCCTTCCTTCGCGGACTTTTTCGGCATCTAGGCGGTGCACGGCAACCTTTGCACCTATTTTTTCCCTGAGGGCAGCAGCACTTCCTGCATGGTCTGCATGCCCGTGTGTAAGGACTATGAGCCGGATATCTTCAGGTGAACCCCCTATCTCACGCAGTTTTTCAAGTATGGCATCTTCACTCCCAGGATATCCGGAATCGACCAGGATGGTCCCTTCATCTCTGATTATGAACGCGTTTATCATTTTCACAGATACAGGTACGATATCTATAGAAAGATCCATTCAAACCCCTTTCAGAATTCATTCAAATCCTACGTTTTCACTCTAAATCCTACGTTTTGCAGTTATAAAAATAAATATTCATGGTTGTATTTGATTACTAAAATGCAGACAAAACAAGAAATATGAAATAACTCCTGATGAAAATGATTCTTTGGTGAAATGAAGATGTTTATCCTGAGGAGGGATTTTTGCAGCCGGTAAGAAAGATGTCTTCAGGAACTATCGAACCGGTAAAGGACAAAATCTCAAAATATTTATCCATTTAATCGGATACTTCCATCCATGAATAATCATAGCGATACGGAAGGTTCAGGTAATAATCCAGTTCACTGTGACGCCGATAAAATTCCAGGCTGGAATGAAGAGCTTGAACTGGCTTTTTCCGCCTATAAAGGCTCCTACGTTCCCGGAAGAGTTGCATCAAGGCACAAAACGGTCTGTGAGGTCCTCATTCCCGGAGCTGTCGTACAGGCAGGAATTTCCGGGGCGCTCCAGAAAATCGGAAAACAGCCGGTTGTAGGGGATTTTGTCGTTTTGCTTGACCAGCCGGAACTGGGCTCACGCATGATTGTAAATCTCCTGCCCAGAAGAACCTGCCTTTCAAGAGGGGCAGCAGGAGACGGAGGCGGGGAACAGGTAATTGCTGCAAATCTTGATACCATCTTCATCGTGACTTCCGTTGGTAAGGACCTCAACCTGCGAAGGCTTGAGAGGTATCTTGCAATAGTTTATTCTTCCGGGGCAAATCCGGTGATTTTGCTTAATAAGATTGACCTTGCTGATGACCCAATCCGGCTGGTAGAAAAAATTCAGTCCATTGCAGGGAACGTGCCGGTTGTTTCTTTAAGTGCCCTTTCGAAAACCGGACTTGATGCACTGAATCCTTATCTCAAGCAGGGGGAAACGGTTGCACTCATAGGCTCTTCCGGCGTCGGGAAATCCACACTTATTAACTCTCTTCTTGGCGAAACCGTCCAGAAAACCGCAGATATCCGAGAAGATGATGAAAAAGGCAGGCACACAACTACAGTCCGCCAGATGTTCCTTCTTCCAAACGGAGCTGTTCTTATCGACAACCCCGGGATCAGGGAAATTCAGCTCGGTGATTCTGCCGAAGGGCTTGAAAAAGCTTTTTCCGAGATTGTTGATGCAGCCCGCAATTGCAAGTTTAAAGATTGCACTCACCGGGACGAACCTGGCTGCGCCGTCCTGCAAGCAGTAGAAGAAGGGCTTATTCCTGAGGAGCGGCTTGCCAGCTATCACAGGTTAACTGAAGAACTCATATTCCAGTCAAAAAAAGCCGAAATCGGGCTTAAACGGCTTGAAAAGGAAAAATTCAAGCAAATAGCAATGGATATTAAAAAATATAAGAAATCCACGGGGAAGCTGTAAGATAGGGTTTATTTTTAAGAAGGCAAGAATTCTCAGGATTTATAAATCATGTCGACCTGGAAGGAAGTGGGGAGGAGTAGTTCACATTGAGCCTTCCCTGACTTACAATTACCCTTACCTAGAATTATTATATGAAAAAACCTATGCTATTTCTATGTCAAGGAAGCTACAGGACTCTGCATTTCGCTTATTGAAGAAAGCGGCCGATGATATAGATCATGATAGATATAAAAAGGCCTTTGAAAACCTTGATAAGGTTGAAAAGATCGAAAAAGAAGTGAATAACCCTGAGATTTCATACCACCTTCTGTTTTTTAAAGGTTTTGCAAAATACAGAATTGATGAACTCGAAGAGTCGCTTGTACTTTTCGGAAAGGCGCTGGAAATTAGCTGGGACCTTTTTTCAAAAGAACCGGAAAAAGAAGATTACCGGTCTTTTATGCGAGACACGATTGGAAGCATTGGAGACATCCTTCTTAAGCTCGAAGATCCTGTTAAAGCAAAAGAGTATATCTATCCGATGAAAGGGATTTTTGAAAAAGCGGTTCTGGGTTTTGAGAAGTTATTGGAGTCAGATCCCGAAAATCCGGATTATCTCGAAGATTTCCTGAAAACGATCGAACACATAGGGCTCTGTTTTGAAGCCGGAGAATTGATCGAAGATGCAGTTCCACTTTTTGATATAAAATTCGATCTCATTGAGAAATTGCTCAAAAGTGAAACTGAAATATCCGAACACCTCAGCAGCCTTGATGACTCTCTTATGAATTTTGGAAGGATGTGCGAGGGAGAGGAATATTTAGAAGAGGGGTATATAGAAGAGGCAAAGCGCGTTTATGATCGGGCAATAGAGATTTACAGAAAAATCCTCGATAAAGACCCTGAAAACTCCGAAACCAAAGTTTACCTGAGTTACATATACCGTTACCTGGCAGGTATGTATTCGGACCAGGAAAATCTCGTAAAGGCAGAGGAATGTTATAAAGAAGCATTGGGACTGCTTGAAAGTGAGATTGAAAAAGAGCCTGAAAATATTCCGATTTCTGAAAATATTGAAGTTTCCGAAAACATTTCAGTTCCCAAAAATATTCTTTTTTCTATGGCCATTGCAGATATGTACAAAGATACAGGCTTAATATTTTCAGATGCGGAAGATACAACAAAGGCCAGGGACTACTATACGAAGGCAAGAGAAACTTTCCTGGGACTGATGGATAAATACCCTCATCTGCCTGGAGCCGATAAAAACCTTGCCAGCTCTTTAGACGAACTGGCAGAGCTGTTTTCGGAGATCGGAGACTTCGAAAGTGCAGAAATCTGCTATAAGGACGAACTGCAGATCTATGAAAACCTGCTGCAAAAAGAACATGAAAACCCCGAAAACCCTGAATATTCTCTGAAGCTTTCTGATATCTATCGGGAGCTTGGGGACCTTTTTGCGGAAAAGGAAGAAATTGAAAAGGCAAGGGCTTATTATGATAAGGAAATCGATATCTACGAAAACCTTCACCCAAAAGAAGCCGATAAACTCATGTTAGAAGCTAATAAGGCCGATACCTGGAACCAGATCGGAAGGCTGTATGCAGAAGAAGAGCCTGAAACTGCAGTGCAGTACCATGAAAGGGCTCTCCCCATATTTCAAAAAGCCTTCGAATCAGATCCCAGAAATGAATTTTTCTATGAGGAGCTGCTTGAAACCCTGACAAGCCTGGGTGTGCTGTTCAAAAAGAACATGGAGTTCGAAAAAGCGATCAAGGTGTATGAAAAAGTCTTGAAAGTCCAGAAAAAGCTCCTTGAGCTGATGACTTCGGAAAGCTGCCATGATACGGACCATGACCACGATCTGAACCACAGCCATGACCTGGACCACGAGCATGACCAGGACTATGGCATGGATCACGATCATGATCTGGATATAGAAACTACATACTTTGAACTTGGGGTGCTGCATTCAGAAATTGGGGACGAGGAAAAAGCCGGTGCCTACCACAGGCAGGCTCTTGAAAGATTTGAACAAATAATTGCTGAACAGTCAGAGAACCCGGAGCTCTTAATCCTTGCATCAGGTAGTGCTTTCTTTTTAGGAGTGGCCCTTCTTGAAAAACTGGAGTCCGAAAAGAAAGACTCAAGCATTGCAAGAAAATACTATGAGCTTGCCCTCAAGACAGTTGAAAAATTATATGAAGCCTACCCAGCGAACCTGAAGTTTCAGGAGATGCTTGCCAGTTTTGCTGAACAAATCGGGGACATATACAGGGATGCCGATAAACTGGAAGAAACAATCAAGGAATACGAATATGCATACAGAAGCCTTAAAATCCTGTATGAAAACGACCCTGAAAACCCAAAGCACCTCCATCATATGCTTGGAGCTCTGAATAATCTCGGGATCGGATATTCGGTTACGGATCAGCAGGAAAAAGGAAAAGAGTGCTTTGAAAAAGCTCTTGCCCTCAACAAAAGCCTTGAAGAATCCTACCAGGAAGACCTTGATCTCCTTAAAAGTAATTTTGTGCTCTTCAGCAACTACGCAAATCTTCTTGAAGAAATGGGAGACTCCAAAACTGCAAAAGAGTACCGTAAAAAAGCTGAAGAGATCGACGCAAAATTGACTGAAGAAGATCCTGAATGGGATTCCTCGCTCGAAGAGCTCTGATCTCGAAACCATAGAAACTTGCGGGCACTCACTGCCCCATCCAATTTTTTATCAGCCTCTTAAAAGAGCCGGTCTGTGCTGAAGGAGGTAGAGGAGGGGCTTATTCCTGAGGAACGGTTTGCCAGCTGTCACAGGTTAACTGAAGAACTCATTTTCCAGTCAAAAAAGCCAAAATCGGGCTGAAACGGCTTGAAAAGGAGAGATACAGGGAAATCGCGGTAACCAGTAAGAAATATCGGAAATTTACGGGCAAGCTGTAAGATTAAGTATTTTCTATCTGGGGAAATACTTCTCCTTTCTCTCCGAACAGCGCAACACCTAAAAATGAAAAAGACTTTCTTGACTGCATAGAACGGGTAAGAGTAGTAATTCGACTTATTTCAGGGAGGTATTTGAACGGCAAGCAAAGTCTATTTCGCAGACCTGAGGGCAAAAAATCCGAAGGAAAACACGATAAGCAAGATTCAGAGGCTTTTTGACGAAGCAGGTTTTGTCGAACTTCTGGGAGCAGATGACCTGACTGCAATCAAGATGCATTTCGGAGAATACGGAAACGACAGCTATGTCAATCCTGTCTATGTCCGGCATGTGGTGGAAAAAATCAGGGCAGCCGGAGCAAAACCGTTTATCACTGACACAAACACCCTCTATTCAGGGAGCCGGCATAATGCAGTTGACCACCTGACAACAGCCATAGAGCATGGTTTTGATTATTCTGTTGTCCGGGCTCCTCTTATAATTTCGGACGGGCTTAAGAGCCAGAACATCGCAGAGGTCGAGATCAGGCAGAAGCACTTCAAATCCGTGAAAATAGCGTCAGACATCGTTTCAGCAGACTCCATGATCGTAATGTCCCACTTCAAGGGGCATATCATGGCAGGGTTTGGGGGTGCGATTAAGAACCTGGCAATGGGCTGTGCGCCTGCGGCAGGTAAAAAGGACCAGCACTACCCTACAAGCCCGCACGTTGTCGAAGAAAAGTGCATCGGCTGCGGAAAATGCGTGGAAATCTGCCCTGTGGGAGCGGCATCCCTCGAAGGTGAAGTTTCCAGGATTGACCCCGGCATCTGCATCAGCTGCGGACAGTGCATGGAGGTCTGTCCCGAAAGCGCCATCGACCTTAACTGGGAACAGGACATCCCCGAATTCCTTGAGTGCCTGACCGAATACGCATACGGAGCCGTAAAAGGAAAAGAGGGTAGAGCAGGCTATTTTAATTTCCTGCTCAAAATCACTCCTGACTGCGACTGCGTGCCCTGGAGCGATGCCCCCATCGTGCCTGATATCGGAATCCTTGCATCAACCGATCCCGTGGCTCTCGACCAGGCAAGTTACGACCTTGTAAACAGGCAGAAAGGGCTTGCGGGTTCTGCTCTGCACTGCAACCATGAAGCCGGGGCTGACAAGTTCAAAGGGATCTGGTCTAAAATTGACGGTACCCACCAGCTTGAATATGCTGAAAAAATCGGCATGGGGAGCAGAGAGTATAAGCTGATTGAGATTTGAGTTAAACAGTTTTCTGTTTTTTTGAGTAGCCCAATCTCTTTTTTCAATTTTTCTCTTTTTCTTTAATTTTTTTGTATCTTATGTGGCGGAAATCTTAATCAGCAGGTCACGTGGAACATTGCAATGGTCTTCCCTTTACTTTTGTTCCAGATTTTTATTGCTTTCGGAGTTGGAAAGAGTTTAACCTTACAGTCTTTTTTCCGGAAATACTTCTTTGCTTTTTTTGAAAGCTCTACGTAGCCGGTCTGGCCTGTTCCCATAATGAGCTTCTCTGCCCCTTTTTCGTAGATGTATTTAGCTTCTTCAAGCGAAACTTTATGTGACGTCCCATACAGTTTTTTCGAAAGCTTTTTCCTGCGCTTTTCGACCTGACCTCCCAGGCGGATAATGATATCGTTCTCGAATGTCTTTTTCTTGACCGTTATCGAACCAAAACTTGTGGAACTGATTTTAGGTTTCATGTTTCCCCCTTTCTAAACTAAAGATCTTTTTCGGGCGTGGAAAAACCTTCCGCAGAAAGAGAATACTGAAAATAGTATTGTTCTGCAGACAATATTGTTTATGGGACCATATTGTTTATGAGACCACAGGCTTATTACCCTGCATGAAACAAATGAACAGGTGACAGCATTGTCTCACACCTTTTTTCATAGTCGCATTGTCCTGAGCAGGAAATTTCACAGGAACAGGGGGGTGTATGATGATTCACGAAGCCATGTTTTATGAAAAGCTTGCCGGAAATGAGGTGAAATGCAGCCTCTGTGCCCACAGGTGCAGAATCAAATCCGGTAAGCGGGGCATCTGCGGGGTAAGGGAAAATTGTGAAGGATCGCTTTTCTCCCTTGTATATGGAGGAGTCGCAGGCGAAGCTGTGGCGAATATAGAACAGAAGCCCCTTTACCACTATTATCCAGGATCCACGGCTTACTCAGTCGGTACAATAGGATGCAACTTCAGGTGCAGGCACTGCCAGAACTGGAGGCTTTCGCAGGCTGCTCTTGAAGATGCTTTTCTGGAAAACCTCAGCCCCTTCCAGCTTGTCAGGCAGGCTAAAATGGCGGGCTGCCAGTCGGTTTCCTGGACTTACAATGAGCCCACGGTCTGGTATGAGTATACCTTTGATGGGGCAAAGTTTGCAAAGGAAGCAGGTCTTGGAACAAGCTATGTGACCAACGGCTACATCACTCCCGAAGCCCTTGAACATATCGCCCCTTACCTGGACGCTTTCAGCGTGGACATAAAGGGTTTTTCCGATGAATTCTACCGGGATGTGTGCAGTGCAAAACTGGCTCCTGTACTCGAGGCCACTCAACTTGCAAAAAAGCTCGGGATCCACGTGGAGGTCGTAAACCTGATAATTCCCACTCACAATGACTCTTCTGATGAGCTCCGGGAACTTTCATGCTGGGTTTACGAAAACCTGGGGAGAGATACCCCTCTTCACTTTAACCGCTTCCACCCTCATTATAAAATGAAGGACCTTCCCCCTACTCCAGTAAATACTCTCGACAGAGCTCGTTCAATTGCAATTGAGGAAGGGATGCGTTTTGTGTACGTTGGCAATGTACCCGGGCACCCCCATGAGAATACTTACTGTCCTGAATGCGGGAGCCTTTTGATTGCAAGGGGGTTTTTTGAAGTCCAGGAGTATAACATAAACCCTGATAAGACCTGCCCGAAATGTGGAGAAACAATTCCCATCACAGGGGAATATGCCGGGGAGATCAGGGTTTAATTTAATTCTGTTATTTTTTCGAAAAGGAATATTTCGAAAGTTTTATCAAGCTTAAACCTTTTTTCATATATATGCATAAAAATCAAATGAATATTCATAATAAATGATAATTATTTTGTTTTAAGTTTTAATTGATATTCAGTTATCCGGATAAAATATTCGGAATTGAATAGTTTCTTCAGCACTCAAACAGGGTCTTGAAAAGAGGTGTGGAAATGAAAGTTCTTATTTGTGGAAGAGGTGGAAGCGGCAAGAGTACGATTACTGCTCTGCTTGCGAAGGCAATGGCAAGAAAAGGGTACAATGTGCTTGTTGTGGACAGTGATGAGTCTAATTTCGGACTGCACAGGCAGCTTGGTGTTGAAATGCCGGATGATTTCATGAATTACCTGGGAGGAAAAAAAGCCCTGGGAGAAAAAATGATGAAGGCGTTTCGGAGCGGGGAAGTTGCAGGTATTTTTGAAGAGAAATGGAGAATAACAGAAATCCCTGAGGCTTATACGGTAGAGAAGGGGAACATAAAAATGATGGCTGTAGGGAAAATCCATGATTTCGGGGAAGGCTGTGCCTGCCCTATGGGTGCGCTTGCAAAAAACCTGCTGAAAAACATAGAAACCACATCACAGGACCTGGTGTTTGTGGATACAGAAGCGGGAATCGAGCACTTTGGAAGGGGGGTTGAAGAAGGGTGCGACCTTGTCTGATGGTGCTTGATCCATCTTACGAGTCCATAAGGCTTTCAGAAAAAATAAAGCAGCTTGCAGAAAAAGCCGGAAAGCCTCTGTATTTCGTTCTTAACCGTACAGATAAAATAGGGGCTCATTTTATGATGGAAACCGTGGGCAAAAATCACGTCCTGGCCTCAGTGCCGTCGGACATGGAAGTTTTCAGGGCAGGGTTTGCAGGGGAAGAGCTTAACGTAGACCTCCCCGAAATAGAGTCCATTTCCGACTTCCTTGTTACCGGAATCGGAGCCTGAAGCTGTTCGCGGAAAAGGTCTGGTACGAATATTTCAGCCAATTTACCGGGCATGAACATCATAATATCTGCAATTCCTCCACAGATATTACAGTTCATTGCCTGGTTCATTTTTCATATTTCTGATCTCTAAAAAGGCATGCCGGAAAGTTTACAGTTGAGTCTGGCACAGCCGGATATGGGCTCTGTTCTGAAATCAACTTTAGTTGACTTAATCTCAAATCTATTTTTTAAAAAGATACATATAGCAGATGCCTCCAGTTAATATATGGTATAATATTACCCAATTTTACTGGAGATGAATGAAAGTGACCATCTGGGAATACGATGTAAAAGAGATCAGGTTCAGTGAGTGGTCAAAGGCAAAAGAAGACCTTAACAACCTTGGTGTTGAAGGCTGGGAACTGATTAAGTTTTCAAACGAGATCGATGAAAACGGCATGATCACAGCTGTTTTCAAAAGGCCCGTTGACTACGTCGATGCAGCCTTCTGATTCTTTTTTTATTTTATTCTTTCTTTGCTTTTCTCTTATTTAATTCTGAAGATTTACTTTTTGCTCAAATTCGACTGATGTTGCAATTCAAAATTTCAATGATATGTTGTCAGGTTTGAGACATACTCTGGATAAATCCTGAGTTAACAGTGTTTACGCATCTTGCTATAAGAAAAAACTATTATCCTGTTAATTATTACAATAATTTATCAAAATAATATTCATGGGGTAAATAGCTCAACTTTTCTATTTCAGGTTGTTATCTAGCTATTATTGCGACTGAAAGAGGTATCTAATTGTAAGGGCAGATCATATCTAAGAGGAGGAGAGATTTATGGGAAACGACGTGAAAAGTGGTACAGAAAATAGGTTTGAGAAGGAAATCGGTATCGACCTGATGCAAAAGCCTGAGGTAGATGCCAATCGTTTGTTCAAGATTTTTGATTCTTCTGTTCAGGGTCTCAGGGAGTGCAGGCTTATTGCTGCGGCTTTTGAGCTTGGAGTGTTTGAAGCCCTTAAAGTCCCTTTATCAGCAGGAGCTCTGGCTGAAAAGCTTGGCTGTGACCCCGTCCTCATGCCTCATTTCTGCGAGGCTCTCCATAGCTTGGGGTTCCTTGACAGGTTTGAGGAAGGGATAGACGAGGAAGAAGAAAAGGCTAAGTCTGTGAAAACAAAGAATGATGGGGCAGTATATCTGGTCTCAGAACTCAGTGCAACGTATCTTCTGAAAAGCTCTCCATTTTCTCAGCAGCATTACCTTGCAGAACGGATCAGAAATGTTGAACGCTGGGCACGTCTTCCGCAGATTATGAAGCAGGGGCCAGATATTGTCGAGAAAGGGCCTTTTTTCGGGGAAATCGTCCACTATATGGCAGAGAATGCCCGATGCGGGCTGCTTCAGGAAACGGTCCGTGTTGTTCGAGAAAACGTTGATTTCACAGGCGTCGAAAAGCTGCTTGATCTCGGGGGAGGGCATGGGCTTTATGCAATCGCTTTTGCGGATTTGAACGAAGAAATTCAGGCTTTTGTTTTCGACCTTCCCCCTGTTACGAAAGAAACAAGGTATTTTATTGAAAAATACGGGGCTTCAAGGGTGGATATAATTCCCGGGGACTTTTTTAAAGATGAAATCGGGAGCGATTATGACCTTATTTTTTCTTCCTTTAACCCCGGAGGAAAAGTGCCTTCCCTTATCCCCAAGATTGCCGAAGCCTTAAAGCCAGGAGGGGTTTTCGTGACGAGGCAGGTTCCTGACGAAAACATGAAGTCCAATCCAATTATGAGCCTTGACTGGAACCTCTGGACTTTTGAAGATGTGAAAAAAGGAGGTTCAGGCTACAGTTTTGAAAACAGCGTCCCTTTTAACGAATACATAGAGATGCTGGGAAACTACGGGCTCGAAGTTTTCCGCGCGCTTGACATGGAGGATGGGTCAAGGATTGTGTTTGCGTGGAAAGTGGGCTGAATTTTGCGGGGAAAATAAATTAAGTTACCGGATTCTTCTTTTCATTTTTCTGCTATATAGAGCTGAAGACACCTGTTTTATTATAGATAGCCGGAGAAATCTCTAACAGTAACCATTATTACCCAAAAAAACAATCACTCTATGGGGATTGTTGTGCTAAAAGAAGCCATGTTCTATGAGAAAATCGGAGACTATAAAGTGCATTGCGGGCTCTGCGCCCACAGGTGCAAAATCGCCCCTGGAAAGAGGGGCTTTTGCGGAGTCAGGGAAAACAGGGAAGGAGACCTTTTTTCTCTTATTTACGGCACTGTTTCGAGTGAAGCCGTTGACCCTATAGAAAAAAAGCCGCTTTACCATTTTTATCCGGGATCTTATGCTTATTCAGTAGGGACCATAGGCTGTAACTTCAGGTGCAAACACTGCCAGAACTGGTCGATTTCTCAGGTCTCTCTGGAAGAAGCTTACACAAAAGATATCCTTCCGGATGAACTCGTGGAAAGGGCACTTTATTCAGGCTCAAAATCCATTGCCTGGACGTATAACGAGCCCACAATCTGGCACGAGTATACCTATGAGAGTGCAAAACTGGCAAAAGAAGCCGGGCTTGGCACGGTTTACGTTACAAACGGATACATGACTCCTGAAGCACTAAAGCACATTGCGCCTTACCTGGACGCAGCCAATATCGATATCAAGGCTTTCACTGAAAAATTCTATCACGATGTTGCGAGCGCGAAACTCGCTCCTGTTCTCGAATCCTGCGTCCTTGCAAAGGAGCTCGGGATACATGTGGAGATAACGAACCTGATTATCCCTAAGCACAATGATTCTCCGGAAGAGCTCAGGGAACTTTCGAAATGGGTATACAATAACCTCGGGCCGGATACTCCCCTTCACTTTACGCGCTTCCACCCTCAGTATAAGATGCAGGACCTCTATCCTACACCTGTAGAGACTCTCGTTGCGGCCCACAAAATAGCAACCGAAGAAGGGATGAATTATGTTTATGTCGGGAATGTACCTGGGGAGAAGCATAACAGCACCTTCTGCCCTAGCTGCGGAAAAATGTTGATCTCCCGCGGGTATTTTGAGGTAGAAAAATACGAAATCACACCTGAAAAGACATGTCCTAAATGCGGGGAAAAGATCCCGATAGTTGGAGAACATTCGGGCTTAAAAAAGGTATTAAATGAAGATGAGTATTAAAGTGAAGGCGGGAATGAAGGCGGGTAGTATATTAGAAAAGGTACTTTAGAAAAGGTACTTTTCGCATCCCTCTTCAAAAATTTTTATTATCCCTGCCCTGAGGGAAGGTGTATAATTACCAGGTTCGGTTTTGACAGCCCTGTGCAGTTCTTCAAGTTCCACCCACTCAATTGATGTAGCTTCTTCCGGATCATAGCGGATAAGGCTGGCAGTCTCTTCCGAGCATCTGCCTGAAAATACCGTATGGTAAGCTCCTTTGTTTTCTCTGATGCAGGGAATTTTAAACAATCTCCTGAAAGATACCGAAATTCCTATTTCTTCGAGCATCTCCCGCTCAATACAGGCTTCGTAGGTTTCATCTGCGACAGTGCCGCTTACGGAATAGGTGTAGCGGTTCGGAAACCAGAATTTTCCAGGTGACCTCTTCTGCAGGAGCATCCTGTTTTCCGGGTCCAGAAGAATGAGCTGGGAAGCCCTGTGGATGTGGTTTCCTGAATAAAATTCGTCCCTGGCGCGCAGTCCAAGAAAATTATCGTTTTTGTCAACTTCACTGATCAACTCTGCCAGAAAAGACCTCCTTATCTAACTTTTCTCTAAAATGGCTTTAATATTCTATAGAAAATGATCCAAAAAGTTTTCGGTAAAAGTAAGCATAAAAATAAAGACGGAAATTAAGAAAAATTAAAGGAAACAGGTATTTGTTTCCCCGTAGTCGTATTCCCTTCTCAATTCACCTCCTCTCGCCAGAGTCTTATCAGTTCCACGAGCCTTCCATCTGTCAGTTCCACTCCTGTCTCAGGAATTGGGAGACTGTTTTTATAGATATGTATTGCTTCCTGAAGCTCTCCTGTGCTTATATCTTCTCCTTTCTGAGATGCCGGATCGTCCCAGGGATTCCAGTCGAGGACTGTCCAGATCCAGGTACGTGTAACTTTTTCGTTTCCTGCCGTGGCAATCACGGTAACATTATACGTTCCCCGGGGTAGAGTACTGTTTGAATATGAACTGCTTTTAACACTGGATTCAGTAAGTTTTTTCGTACCGTTAAGGTACCAGTGTACGGTAGTGTTATGGTTTGTGCTGATATTGAACTCCTGGATTTCTCCTTCGTAGGTTGTAACATTCCCCGTGGGATTTGCAGAAAGCAACGAGAGTGGAGACACTGTTATGTAATGGATTTTTGTCTCGGAGTCGACCCCTCTCCTGTTGCTGACGTTCAATGAAACAGTATAGTTACCATAAGAGGTATAGGTGTAAACAGGATTCTGTGATGTTGAGTCTATAATTCCGTCCCCGTTAAAATCCCATTCCCAGGACAGGGCGTTTGTTGAGAGGTCTGTGAACCGGACTGTAAGAGGGGAAACCCAGCTGGTAATGTTTGAAGTGAATCCAGCTTCAGGAAGCTCGTTAACCGTTGTAAAAGCTTTTATGCAGAGGTTCGTTTCTGAATATCCAGAAATTGATGTCAGGTCTTGCCAGCTGATTCCATCGTAACTTACATAGCTCTCTCCGGAATTGGCCTGTGCCTTGCTGCTGTAATTGATATATGGCTTCTCGACTGCAAGGGGATATGTGTAGGAAGGATTGCTGAATTTTATTACTACTGAAAATTTCTCCCCTGAACTCAGGTTCACAGTAGAATTCAGCATGTGAGTATGGTATCCGGGAAGCGAACAGGTGCCAGTTTCTTTTACAGCATAATTTTTTGTCGAATTAACTGGACCGTTTGTCGGGTTTTTGTAAATATATACCTCATAAGCCGTATTGAGGTCTGTAGTATAGAACCCTACGGCTTCCAGTTTTTCGTTCCCTCCCGAGCTAAACACATTGCTGCCCCAGGCAGTTAGTTCAGAGTACCCTATTTGAGTTATCCAGCCGAGAGGGTCATACTGGTAATTGTAGTCAAAGTTGTCCTTTTCTGAAGCTGTAAAAACTGCACTTTCATTGTATCCTAACCTGGTATCATAATATGAAATATAGAAGTATCCAGCCTCTCCCCATTCTTCTCCCCAGCTGTTCTTCACAATAAAAGCCCCGTCTCCGGAGGGAACCTGTTTAAACCTGTTCCTGTCAAAAGAATCGTTCCAGCCTACGATAGTTATCGCGTGATTGGCGGCAAGTGAACCTGTGTATCTGTAGGTGTAGTTTCCACTCTGATAATATGACGAGTCCCAGCATATTGTGGAGAACACAGCCCCGTAATCCATAAGTGCCCTTTTTATTTTTTCATTGTCCAGTGGTCCTGTTCTTTCAGGCAATACGAGTACTTCCTGAATATGTTTCTGCACTTGGAGTCCTGTTGGAGAGTAGACCGAGGTTTCATTATAGGGGTCTTCTGATTCGTTTACTGGTCCTGACCAGCGGGTAAGGTATGCCATGGATATGAAAGAGTTTCCGCCGTTATCGGGGATAAGGTCAAAACCATCGGAATAGTATTTTGTAATGAGATTTTTCATGTTATTTTCAGAAAAGTCTCGGCTTTCTCCTTCTGTCCCAAGAATGTAAGACTCAAGGGACGCAAGGCTCGAAAAAGCCCAGCAACTCCCTATACTTCCCTGGTTCTTTACAGAAGTAATCCTTCCCTGTTCGCGCAGATCATAGCTTGAAGGGATTTCCGAACCTGTTACTCTCAACAGAAGCTTTTCCGAAGGTGTTGAAAGTGCTGATATTTCTACCGGAGGAGGCGTATACCCCGGGCCTGAAACATGCCCGTAGTCCTCAGGTGAAATTGGCTCTGCAGAGTCAGACTGTCCGGGATCCAGGAATTCAGGGTTCAGAGGTGCCGTTTCAATCTCAGGATCTGAATTCGATGTGTTATTCAGGGGCGGTTCGAAGTTTTCGGCACTTCCGACGGCAAGGTTCGGGCTGACGGATAGGTACGAAAATAAGACTATAAGTGAAAGCAGAAGGGAACTTATTTTTTTCAAAAATTCTCGTCCTCGGGTTGGATTGGTTTTAGTTAACTGAAATACAGTATGGCATAACTGGAGTGGCAAGCACATGACTGGATATTTATTTTCATGCTGTTGGCTAACCGCAGGCGAATCTTCGATACCCATCAGTGCAATTGATATTCCCCAGTAATCCCCTTTTAATTATTAATTCACATAATTAGTTTATAAAATTTATGCATAAGTTTTTTTCTGACAAAATTAATTTTTTTATTTTAAAGGCTCGACAATAATACCAAAAAATCCTCTCTTTATCAAAATTTATTTTAAAAATTAGGTAGAAAATAGCTGGAAATTTCTTTTTACTTCATGGAAAAATAACAAATGAAGATAAAAATTTTTTCAAGTATTATTTAAAAAATATTTCTACACATATTCTTTTTATTTCTTTTACAGATCAGAACAATATAATCATTGTTTATACACATATTCTATCTTTCCACTGTCTGCATCAATGACTTCAAGGGATGAGTTTGTAAGTGAGCCCGAAAGAGACATTAAGTTTGTCTTTCCATATTCTTACAGGGCACAGTTACAGGGGGTAAAAGCCTGCTTTCGGAAACACTTGCAGACCTTGAAAACATCAGCCAGAAAGACCTTGATAAGGAAATTCTAAGAGCCGCAATGATTGCAGAACTGGATGCTGTCAATCTCTATGAACAGATGGCAAACCTGGCTAGAAATGAGGAAATCCGCACAATTCTGCTTGATATCGCCAGAGAAGAAAAGATCCATGTAGCCATGTTTGAGACCGTACTCCTGCAGGCTGATAAGGAGTTCTTAAGGATTTACGCAGATTATGCACTTGCCAGAAGATGAACGAATAAAAGTTTAAAAAGATAAACATTTAGTGGAACTTTTGTAAATTTATGTGACTTTCTTTAAATGTTTCTCAGTTACTTTCTTCGTAACCCTTTTTTCAAGCTTTACCGAATAATAATTTATACCCGGCGCTTCCATATTTTCTATTGATCTTCCATGCTTGAGGAATATGCAAAGAAAAGGGATTTTAAAATGACCTCCGAACCTCCAGCAGATGGAGAAGAAAACAGGTCCGATACACCTGTTTTTGTGGTTCAGCGCCATGATGCAACCAGCCTCCATTATGATTTTCGCCTGGAGATGGATGGTGTCCTTAAAAGCTGGGCAGTCCCTAAAGAGCCTCCAAAAAGTGCCGGCACCAGAAGGCTTGCTATTGAAACTGAAGACCATCCTCTCGGATACGCGGATTTTGAGGGTGAAATTCCCGAAGGACAGTATGGAGCCGGCAAGGTTGAGATCTGGGACAGAGGCACTTTTGAGCTTTTGAAGCGCAACGAGAAAGAAATTGTTGTAACGCTTCACGGAGAAAAACTTGAAGGTGAGTATGTACTGATAAAGACAAAGTATGGAAAAGAGGATAGAGGGTGGCTTTTTTTCAAGAAAAAAGCCGATTAAACCGTTGAGAAGTTTTTGCTGACAGAAGTTAAGGCAGGAAACTGAAAAGTAAACTGACAAAGTTATACTTTGAGGGAGTGGTCAAATGGGAAAGGTTACGGGAGAGACGGTAAAAATAAGAATTATTGAGACTGCAGGAGGTAACTGTTGTGTTGCAGCCTGTGATGGGCAGAAAGTGCACGATAGAATCGCAGAATCTTTCCACGAAAACAGGATGGTTGAACTCTCTTTTGCAGATACTGACGAGCTTACTCCTGCCTTTTTAAATGCAGCCGTGGGGCAGCTTTACGGAACTTTCCAGGCTGAGCTGATTGAGAAAAGCCTTTCTTTTACGGACATTGACCCTGAAGACGAGTTAATACTTAAGAGGGTGATGGAACGGGCAAAAGGCTATTTTGAGAATGCATATTCCTGTAAAAAGGCATTCAGGGATGTGATAGGAGGCGAAGATGCCTAAGAGTATTCACCGCGCAGTAGTTTATCCTTTAAGGCGCAGTGTGAAGCTTCGCCCTGTAAAATCTCTGCCTGTAAGACCCGGCCAGGCTCCTGTCCATTCCACAGAGACCTATGATTTTCCCTCAGAAAAAGGTTATTTTTTTGATACCAATATCTGGCTCTACATCTACGGTCCCATAGGCTGGCCTGACCAGAAGTCAGCTGTCTATTCCAGGGTTTTAAGAGAAATCAGAAACTCAAACGGTACGATCTATATAAACTGCATGATTATCTCGGAATTCATAAACGCTTTCTCAAGGATTGAGTTCAAACAGCAGACCACCTATTCAAGGTTTAAAGAGTTCAGAAACTCCCTCAGCTTCCGCCCGGTTGCCGAAGACATTGCCTCAAACGTAAAAAAGATTCTTAGAAACACTCTTGCCTGCGACCCCAACTTAAATGTCATAGACCTGCCTGAAATCATGAGTTTTTTCGAGCAGGGAAAATATGATTTCAACGATCTCCTCTTTGCAGAGATCTGCCGTGCAAAAGGCTTGGTTTTTGTAACGCATGATAAGGACTTCAGTGAACTTGGGGTCGAGATTCTGACGGCGAACGAGAAACTGCTGCGCAGGTGAACAGTGAATTTTAGGCTTTTTCGGCGGCTTCGGTCTTCTTGATGATAAAAGGTAAATTCCTTAATTCTCTTTTTTGGCACCAAAAAATTATCTATATTTGAAATCGAGACTGGCATCCACATAAGAGAAACGTTTTATAACACTGCGAAAATCTCTAAAATTATGGAATAAGCTCTTCCAGTTCCCATACAAGGAATCCATCACCTTCCAGTTGTTCTCTGCCTTTGACCTTTCTGGCTACTATCCCTGCTTTGACTTCTTGACCGGATATTCCTCTTACTAATTTTGTCTTATTGAGTGTTAACTCCAGGATCTCTCTGGCCTCGCTTTCACCCAGTTCTTTATTCTTGACCTCAATTGCCAGGGCTTTTCTTCCCTGGTGATCGACTCCAAGAATATCAATCTCATCCCCCTTCCGGTTCCACCAGCTCCCAATATCCGAATAATCGCTGATCATCTTTTCAACCAGCAGTTCGCGAACAATATCTTCGAATATCTTGCCTGTGTAACTCTGCCATTCCTCCCGGGCCCTTTCCAGCATGGGAGAATAATTGCCTGCCATATACTGGCTGTAGACAGGATATACGAAGCGGCCATAGAACCTGAAGAAATTATCCTTTAAGAAATACCGTCCTCTCTTGCTTTTTTCAGGATTGTCCATAACAGGTATCCGGTGTTCCACCACTCCCAGCAGGTCTATGAGGTCGTAAAAATAAGGTGACAATGAGCTCGAAGAGACATGTGTCAGATCCGAGATCTCGCTCATCGAGCATCTTCCCTGTGATATCGCTGAGATTATCTCATAATATGTGGAGTGCTCCTTCCCAAATTCCTCTATCAGAATGTCCCTCACTTCGTTTTTAAGCGGTGCAAACTCGCTGAATATCAGCTTTTCGAGGGCATCGTCAAATCCTGTGCACTGATACTTTTCAAACAGGCGGTAGTAGTATACAGTCCCTCCGAAAAGGAAGTATAGATTCAGTTTTTCTTCCGGATCTTTTATACCCATACCGTCGAGCATCTCAAATGTCTCAAGGACTGTAAAGGGCTTTATGGTCAGAATATTATCGGCACGTTTGAAGAGTGGAGCCTGCTCCTCAATGAAGATTTTTCTTATCATGCCAATAGAAGACCCGGAAACGATAAGAAAGACCCTGCAATTGTCCGGCTTCATGTCCCAGTACCGCTGCAGCTGAGTAATGAAAGACGGGTATACTTTCTGAAACCTCTGGAATTCATCAATCGCTATTATCAGGTCCCTGTCATAAGAGGTGACGAACTTGAGAAAATTATCCGGTTCATCGACTTTTATGTAATCAGGCAGATCCAGTTTCTCTTTTAAAAGTAGGTCGAACTCGTCCATCAGAATGTCGATGCTCTTGTTGCTGTCAACGAAAAGATAAAGTGCTTTCCTGTTCCCTGTGAACTGCTTGATCAGCTCGGTTTTTCCTACCCTTCTCTTCCCTGTTATTACGAGAAAAGATGGTTTCCCCTGATCGAGCAGTTCCATAAGTTTAAGTTCTTTCTGCCGGTTATAGAATTGCATAATGATTATTTCTGTAATCATTATATTTATAATCATTCTTGCGAGAAGTGGTCTGAAAGGTGGTCTGAAATTAATGAAAGCCAGCTTAGTATCCTGTTTTTAGTCCAAACCAATCCGTCGATTTCAAAAACAGAACTTGCTGAGAAAATTGGAATAAATCCATCTGCGATCCAGAAGAACCTGAGCACTTTGAAGAAAAAAGGCTTCCTCAGAAGAGTTAGCCCTGCAACAGGTGGACACTGGGAAATTACTGAATAATGAGGAATGAAATCCATCAACTGGACTCAAACCTCAACTTTGACCTTCTGCACCCCGACAAAATCAAGATGCCTCTCTTTCTCCTTGTCGGTTTCAACCTCAAGGTACAGTTGAATTGCTTCTTTTATTCTTCTGTTTAATTCGTCAAGCGTTTTTGCCTGGGTGTGGCATCCGGAAGTTCAGGCACAGAAGTTATGTAAATTCCATCTTCGTCTAGCTCAATAAGACTCTGGTCTATTAACTTTTTCTCCTTTCATGGGAGTTTTCATGACTAAAGAGCTGACACTTAAGAATCCAGAAGGGAATCCTTAAGAGAAACGTTTTATAGCACTGCGGAAATCTCTTATTTATGGAAGAAACGTACAGATTTTCAGCTGTAGTTCAAAAGGAAGGAAAATGGTATGTTTCCTGGTGTCCGGAGCTTGATATTGCAAGCCAGGGAGAAACAATTGAAGAAGCCATCGAGAACCTGAAGGAAGCAATTGAATTGTACCTTGAGGACGAAGATGCCCAGATCCCGGCTGCCGGACAGGTTTTTACTACAACGGTAGAGGTCTCTTCCCATGCCAAAACTTCCCACCCCGTCAGCTCGTGAAGTCATAAGAGCTCTGAGCAGCCAGGGATTTCAGGTGGTATCTCAGAGGGGCAGTCACATCAAAATGAAAAAGGTAGATTTGACTGAAACGCATATTGTTATTATTCCAGATCATTCAGAAATACCTGCAGGAACCTTAAAGTCTATTATTCGGCAAGCAGGGATGACTGATGAAGAATTTATCAAGCTTCTGTGATTTTTATTTGATTTTTATCTATTTTTAATAAGTTTGGTTCTTTCATTAAAAAAATTCGGGGCAAAGAAAATCGTAATTTAAACAGCTTTTTTGTGTGACATAGTCAAATCTAAAAGTTCCTTATAAATTGTTAGGCTACAACCTCAAGGTAAAGTTCAATTGCTTCTTTTATTCTTCTGTTTAATTCGTCAAGCGTCTCTGCCTGGGTGTGGCATCCCGGAAGTTCAGGCACAGAAGCTACGTAAATTCCATCTTCGTCCTGTTCGATAACAACAGTAAATTCTCTCACTGGTTTGCGCTCCTTTTAAGATTACAAATCATATTTCAATGATTTTATTTATAGCTGTGTTAACTCCCCTGTTTCCTCTTTGAACGCCTGTTTTCAGGAAGAAGATTATATAAAAAGCTGATTTCAAAGAGATCTTCCGGTATATTTCTGTAGAAATATATTTCCGGCGCCTGCTGCTCCCCTCTCCCTCCACCTGCCATTTTTTAGTTTTTCGATCCTGCCCCAAACCGGTCCGCGACAAAATCTCTAAATCGTGAAATTTAAGTATGCAGAATGGCGGAAAGTAGAACCACGACTGGACGAAGGGGTAGATGAACTCGTAATACATATAGATGCAATGAAAGTGATCAGTGACGAAAGCCTGCTTATCTACAAAGAGGTTAAGGAAATCAAAATCAGGTATAAGCAGCAGAAGGATGATATACAGGCAAAAATAGATGAGATGAATAAGGAAAAAGAAAAGATGTAAAGATGTCACGGGTTGGCTTTTTTAGGAGAAGGGATGGAGGTCTGCCGTTTATTTACAACGCTAAAATCATCAGAGGCAGAGTATATTAAATATCAAAATTACTAATTATTCTTTATGCGGTTTACAATTAAACTTGAAGAATCTGAGGAAGGAGGCTATACAGCCCAGTGCCTCGAAATTCCTGCCGCTATTAGCGAAGGAGATACTAAAGAAGAGGCACTTGAAAACATTAAGGAAGCTATCCAGCTTGTTCTGGAAGTAACAAGAGAGCAGGCTCAGGTATTGGGAGAAATCGCTACAGTGGAGGTTTCAGTTGGCTAAATTGCCTTCGACTTCCGGAAAAAAGGTTATAAAAGCTCTCGGAAAAATAGGTTTTGTAGTTGTAAGGCAGAAAGGAAGCCACGTAATTTTGCAAAGAGAATCAAACCTGGTCACTGTCCCACTTCACGATCCTATTAAAAAATCTACATTAAACGCAATCCTGAAACAGGCTGATGTTTCACTTGAGGAATTGCTTGAGCACCTTTAATTTTAAGTGACTTTTTTGATCAACTTCATTTTGTTTAAGATTTGATTGACCTAAAAGGGAATCTTCGATTGCCTTCAGACGGGACAGTGCAGAGTATATTTCAAATAGACTATAGAATTATTTCTGTAGAAATATATTTCCGGCGCCTGCTGCTCCCCTCTCCCCCACCTGCCGTTTTTTAGTTTTTGATCCTGCACCAAACCGGTCCGCGATAAAATCTCTAGATCGTGAAATTCTCAAACCGGATCTCTGGTATGGAAAATTTTTGATAGCGTCCGGGAATACCTGAAATTCTTCCCCAAACAAATTTATCTCTAGAACAAATAAAAATAATGTTAATTATGCTGGCACTGGTTGAAAAACTGGCTTGAAGCTGATCAAAATAAGCTACTGAAATAAATTAATAGTAGTGCTTTTATTAGATGATTTGTAAATTGAATTGCGGAAATTGAATAAACTTAGTGAAAGGTTTTGAATATTTTGAAATCCTGTTTTTTCTGAGTGGATTGTATCTATAGTGAAAATTCCTTTCTCTGCCGAAGTAATCCATTAACTAAATAAATGATTCTGAATATTTAATATGTTAAATTTAACTGCCAAAAGCTCAAAAATATCATATAGATTTAAAATGCTGTTAGTGATCGCGAATCTGATACTTCGGTATATTTGTCAAATGTAGTATATAGCTGATTTTTTGGAGTAGTTATAGTGATTGATGAAAAGAATTATCAGGCAGCTTTAGAAAAGTTAAAGTTGGCATTACCTAAAATAAAGTCTGATGAGGACATCAAAAAAATTGTAGAATCAAAAGATGTTGTATTTAACAGGTTCAGACCTGTATTCTCTCCTGAAAATATTCAGAAACTAGGTGAGGAGGATTTTAAGCCTTTCCTTTTATTTGAAAATAACCTTCATTGGACCGGACTTCATCGACAGGGGACTAAAATTTGCGCTGATATGGAAAAACTCCGCCAAGATCTTTTATACTTACTCGATGAAAAAAAGCCGATTGCTGATAGAGTAAATAGAATTATTGGAAATGCCTCAGGAATGGGAAAAGCAACTACTACCGCAGTACTTCTTATTGCATATCCAGAGAAATATGGGGCATGGAACACTACTTCTGAAGAAGGATTGAAAAAATTCAATTTGTGGCCGGATTTTGAGCGTGGTACTAAATCCGGGAAAAAATATGAAATGATTAATGAAATACTCATTAGATTGGCTTCTGACTTAGAAGTTGACTTATGGACTCTGGATGCATTCTGGTGGTTATTTAGGGATGTTGATGTTTTCGAAAACGAAGATCTTGAAAATATTTTGAACTTAGGAGTCACTATTGTTCCTGAAAACCAGAGATTTGCAAAAGAAATTCATCTCCATAAATTCTTACTAGAAAATTGGGAACGAACAAGTCTCGGAAATGAGTGGCAAATTTATTCTGAAGATGGGGATGAAATTGCTGGATACGAGTATCTTTGTGGTACTACTGGTAGAATAGACTTGCTTGCAAGACATAAAACAAAAAATGATTGGCTTGTAATAGAGTTAAAAAAAGGTGAATCGAGTGATTCAACAGTTGGTCAGATACTTCGTTATATTGGTTGGATCAAAGAGAATATGGCAAATTCAGAAGAAAAAGTCTATGGTATTATCATTGCGAACAAGATCGATGATCGTTTAAAATATGCGTTAAGTGTGTTACCTTTTATAGATGCTATGTGCTACGAAATCGATTTTCGCTTGACTCCCTACAAAAGTACATCCAAAAATTTCATATGAAAAGTTTCAATGTGACTTTTCATAGTGACTCCTAATGTTTTGTTTATATCTGGTAAATCATCAAAAAATCATCTTTAATTCTATGCTGATAATCCCAGTATTCTCCGTTATATTTCTGGGCTATAGTTTTTAAGTTTGGGATCTCGAAATAGTTAAAGATGGATCTTGGAAGATGGTTCAGCGATATTTGAGGAGATTGTAGAATTTCTCTTGAATATAACTCCAGCATAATTCTAAACTGCTCGTCATTCACAGGTAGACGCTTTTTCAGTGTTGCTTTATTTCCATTCTTTCCAGCAATTCCGAAATAATCGAGTGTTTGAATAAATGATCTCGCAGCTCTCCCTACTACATCCCTTTCTCCTAATTCATCAATCATTTTCTTTTTCAGAAACTGTATGTCGAATTCTTCTCCAAAATCATATAACCGGAAGATATGTTCCGAAATTTTAAACAGAGTTTCGGTTTTCCCGATGAGGTAAAAAAGGTATATTGGCTTCATAAATTCAGGACCATATTCTGAACTTAGATTTTTCAGAACCAGATCCTTTCTGACACGAGCTCTGCTGTTTTCAGATCTGAGAAAGCACCTGAATAGGACAGTCCTTGCTTTCCTTTTTCCTTCTTTTCCGGTAAGTTCAAAGGCGATGCTTTCAAATGGTACATTTAACTCAATTAATTTTTGATCAGGAGTAGCGAGAAGCAAACTCTCATAAATCCATCGAGGTCTCAGAGGTCTGTCAAATCCTATCATTTTGACACCTCTATGAATGGGACGATGACTTCTTCAAGGTGTACTCCTCCATGATTTATGCCGGTAACATTTTTTTTTGCGAACATTTTTCTTCCTTTTGGGATGATGATGGAGTCCTTTCCAAGAGTTTCATTGTTATGGAATAGATAAAGCTCTGTGAATTTATCTTTACAATAGTCCCTTGCAAGAACATCCTCTGTGTACTTTAAAGCCCTTTTTGATTCAGGATCAGCAAGATACTTCTCTACAACATAACCGTTTCCCTCGCACCAGATTGTCCCGTGATCCGAAGCGATAAAGATTTTGTATCCTGCTTCTAAGAAAGTCTGGAGCGTTTTTGCAAGTTCGGACTTGTAAAGTTCCTTTTTAAGCAATTCCTGCATCGGAGCTTTATTTTTTATATCTGTTATATGGGGAAGGTGATGAGCGATGTTGTCAATGAGATTATTGATGATCCCAAGATATTCAAAATCCAGATAGTTCTGGTTCCAGTTTGAACCTGCATTTATGAAGCATTCAACGTACTTCCCTTCCTTATTTTCCCAGTTTTCCTCTACAAATTCTACAAATCCCTTATCTTCGGGCTTGAGTTTATCAGTAATTTTCTCTCCGCAGAAAAGTGCCCTTCTTGAGATGGAAGTCACAGTGGGTAACATGGCGTAAATCGCATTCTCTTTGAAGTCGAAAATCCCGTTTTCTTCCAGGTAAGCTTTTATGCAGTACCATTCCTGAAAAGCCATGCCATCAAAACAGAACAGAAGCTTCTTTTCACCTTCTTTTTGCCCTATATATTGCATTGCCCTATCAATGGTGACGAGATTGTCTCTAGAATTCTGAAAAAACAATTCTTTGTATTGATTGAGTATAAATGGTTCAAACCGGGTTGTAAGCTCAGCATCAAGTCTTCTGTACTCCTCTTCTTCAATCAATCCTTCATCTTTGAAATAGGAAGTTTCTCCCCATTTCATTGCTATGCTGCGCCAATCAATGGGGTCACATTTAAGAATCTCCCAGACTTCCTCAATTGATTTGGACTTTTCAGACGATATGGCAGTAGACTCATCAGATTGCATCTTTTCCTTTATTCCTGTGAGAGAGGAATTAGAAAAGTCAATGTCAAACTCCTTATTCAGTGAATTTGCTCCTCTATACTCCTGCCACTTTGATTTAATCCAGCTATTAAACGATTCAGCATTTTTCCAGACTGCTTCCGGAAGCAGGTCTGATTCTTGAAAGGAAAACCCGATTTTTAGCAGATTTGTTTTAAGAGGTTCCGGTATTGTATCAATATCCTGATAGGCGATGTACAGGAAAGAAATAAGCTGCTCTCTGGAATCGATTCTCTGCAAGTTTGTTCCCCATATCCACGCACAGATAAGAGTCAGGGTAGATTTTTCATCAGGAGTTTGAGGCGAGTACACAGAGTTTTTGCATGATGTGTACAGCTTCTGATAAATGCTTGCCGGAAAGCTCCTGACTGTTTCATGGTCCAGCTGGGGAAATATATTTTTCAGGCTCCAGCTGAAGGTCTCGGCTCTATTTTCAATATCTGAAGGGAAGTATACTTTTTCCGAGGACTTGAAGATAAGCAGTCTTTTTGCGGAAGATTCGACGGTTTCTTGGGGGGGTTCCTGGCTTTTGGTTGTTGATAGGAAGCCGCGTAATTTTAATTCACTTTTGTAGTTATGTATATGGAAGTCCGGTTTGAGCTGTTCCTGGATTTCATGCAATGATCCGAGATTATCCGGATCAGAAACTACAAGTATGCCGCTGTAAGAGTTTTTCACCTGGGATAACAGCTTTGTGTACCATTTTTCTTCCATTATACAAACTCCACGTAGGCGATCTGCTCACATTTAAGGGACGGGACAAGCATCTTTCTCTGCTGAAGTTCTGTTCTATTGTTTTCTATATCTCTATTCAGTTCCCGAATTTTTGCTTGCTTGATGTTTTCCACAGCTATCCTGTTTATGGATTCTTCTTTATCTCGGAAATATTTCTTCATTTTGTTTTCGATTTCTGTAAGTCTCTCATTCTGGGATGAGGAGCATTCATAGTATATTTCCTCAGCTTTTTGTTCAAGAGTTTTTTGTGCTGCTTCTTCTACAGCATCAAAGGCAAAGTCGAGTTTCCCTGCAATGAGTTCGGAAGCTTTTATTTTTGAAGGGTCTGCGAAGTACTGAGAAATTCTGCTGTTGTGCTTAAGACTGCTGTTAATGAATACGGGAATCAGGTATTTTTTAGGAGAGTCTATATTGTTTGTGATGCTCAGGCTGTGGACAAATAGGAAGCCTGACTCTCCTGCAAATTTACCTTCGTGGACCTGCAAGCGAGCTGTGGTTGCATTTTTAAGGTTTTTGTCCAGGTGCTGGATGAGATTTTGCACGTAAGGATGGGAGAAGCTGAAGAGTTCGCAGTTTTCGTTTTCCACAGAAGCTTTCTGGTCAAAGATGACATTTGTAATTCTCTTTCCTGAAAGTGGGTCTTCAAAGTAATATATGTGCTCTTTTGTTTTGTAAGGAGCAAGATTTCCTCCATTTTCTGTAAGGTAAGCCTCCATAAGGCTCTGGACCAGGATATTTTGTTTTTCTAGTTCGTGTTTTGAAATCGAGTACTTTTCTTCAAGCCCTGAGAATGGAAGCGTGATATCTCCACTGTTTATGATTTCCTTTGCCCGGAGATATATTTGTTCGGCAAGGGTATTGAGGTTCTCAAGGTCCAGTTCTCTTTTCTTTACGGCATCGATGTAGATTTTTTCAAAGGAGAACTCATCCTGAAGGGTGCTGAGGATGTCTGCAAGTTTATCTTCCCCATCATTGAATTCTATTTTAATGGTTCCGAGTTTTGTCTCGATGACCTCTCTCACCCTCTGCTCTACCGTGTCTTCAAGCTGGAAATTTACTATCTTTACATCATGCTCCTGCCCAATACGGTCGATCCTCCCTATTCTCTGCTCAAGTCGCATAGGATTCCAGGGCATATCGTAGTTGACCATGACCCAGCAGAACTGCAGATTTATACCTTCTCCTCCGGCATCGGTAGAGATCAGGAACTGGGATTCATCTTGGAACTTCAACTTTTCCAGAAGCTTTTCGTCCGGGGACATACTCCCGTTTATGAGTGCGGTTTTATATCCAAGGCTTTTTAGGCATTCATCTATGTACTTCTGTGTCTCAACGAATTCGGTGAAGATGATAAATTTGAGTTTGGGGTTGTTTTCCCGGATGATGAACTCATCAATGATTTCAAGGAGCTTCCTGAATTTGGCATCATTCCTGCCGGTTGAGGCTTCTTTTGCAAGGTTTATGATATTTTTGAGATTGAGAATTTCATAATCGATATATTTGCTTTTGGCAGGGAAAATTTCAGGCGATCCTGCCCTTTCGAGAGCTTCAAGTTGTTCTTCAGCAGTCAGGTCTTCGAGATTTTCGAGATCAATCTCGTTTTGAGTTTCTCCACTGTTCTCGCTTCCTGCCTCTCCTCCGATTCCTTCAAGTATCTTTTTTTCGTCCTCAAGAACATTCAGCCGTCTGGAAAGTGCACTCAGAATCGCTCTTGAACTGCTGCTTACCATGCGCTGGTAGATAAGAAGGAGAAACATAAGAGCCCTATCATTAACCCTCTCCGCAAGGTCGTAGTATTCGGATACATATTCAGTGACTTTCTCGTACAGTTCAAGCTCTATTGTATCTTCCCTAGAGTATCTGTCAATTTTGCATAGGGAAGTTATCCGCTGCTTGAAAAGCCTGTTTCCGGAAAAGTCCACTGCAGCCCTTTTGTTGTTCCGGACAGTAACCTTCAGTACATCTTCAGGTTTGAGTTCGCAGCCCTTATAGAAAAGGTAGGGATCAATCAGGTGAAGGAGGTTCCTGAATTTTGCAGAATCCCCCTGGTGAGGGGTTGCGGAAAGCAGCAGGAAGATTGGCACTGCTTCTGACAGCTCCTTTCCTACTTTATATCTTGCAGTCTCTTCCCCGGAAAAGTCCTTCGTGAGCTTGTGAGCCTCATCGATAACAACCACATCAAACCCTGACTCAACAGCCGCCTCGAAGACATGCCTGTTGTGCCAGGTCCGATTTTTGAGCGTCCTTTCCCCTAAATTGTCTCCCAGCTTTTTGGGCTTGATGAAATCCACAGACGTGATGATTCTGTCTGCAAGTTTCCAGACATTTGTCTCCTCCCCATGCATTTTCTTTAAGGACCTTACAGTATCCCTGTCATAGAGTGCAAATTCCTCTGAGAACTTCACCTTCAGCTCGTCCCGCCACTGCCCGCAGAGCCCTGATGGTGCAATGATCAGAATTCTTTTTGCAATTCCCCTTGCCTTGAGCTCTTCATAAACAAGAGCAGCCTCAATAGTCTTACCCAGCCCCACTTCATCTGCAATCAGGGCTCTCGGCTTGAACTGGTCAAGCACGAAATTTACTGCAAGCAACTGATGGGGCAGAGGCAAAATCTTGAAATTTCCGGCAGCCTGCAGCCCTTCCTGAGCCGCAACCGCAAGGATATGGTCCTTCAGCAGCCTCAGCATAAACTTTGAAGCTGGGGAAAACTCACCTGCCCGAAACTTTTCTTCCGGTGTTCTCACTCCAGAGAGATCCGATACAGGCAGAGTAAGTTTCTCCCTTGTCCCTTCAAAAAAAACGTCAGCATACACCTGCCCAAAAACCTCTCTCGTCACCAGCACCGTCCCAGTTCCTTTTTCTTCATAAGTGCTGCTGACGACAGTGTCTCCAACCCTCATCTGCAGATACAGCTCCCTCAGAACTCTCCTGTCTTCATCCTCGCAATTTCCACGAAATCGTTAATCTCACTGTTGTTTTCAAGGATATCATTATCAAGCTTCTTGGCCACGGCAAGGATGTCTTCAAATCGCTTTTCTTGGTAAGCTTTGGTAAAGCCGAGTTTGATTGCTTCTTTTCGGATCGATTTGATCTTCTTGCTACTGGATCTTGCTTGTAACAGAATGTTATCGAAGGTTTTTAACAGTTCTTTTTCGTTCTTTTCCAGTTTTTCGGATTTTTCTTTGTCAGTTAAAGGTCTGCGATATAATCCATTTTCGAATATAAAGTTAGTCTCTAGTAGTTGTTTTATTTTTGGAATATCGTCATCTGTATTAGTTATAATTGGATTATAAGCTGTTAAAATATCGCTATAACTTTTAGGAGTGTTTAAGAAGTTGTAGAGCCATATAAGAGCAGATTTTTCGTCACTAATAAAAAGTGTCCTTTGTTTTTCAAAAATCTCTTGTATTGCATTTAGACCATGACATTTTTTCCATTCTTCATAAAGAGATAACTGGCTATCTGTAAACCAATATCCGTCGATAAGTTTGAACTCCTCGTTTAACAAATCATAAAACTGTTTTGCAGTTAATCTAATTTCATACCCTTTTTGGATATAATACGCAAGCATTTTTGAATAAAGCATCTTTTCATTACGTCCTATATTTGGCTCTACTGGAAGATGCTGAAGATGTTCCTCTATGAATTTAAATTCAAAATTTTTCCCCGCAGTTTTTAGGAAGCTATCCTCAAATTCTTTTTTCGGTTTATATGCATTTATAACAAGATCTTTTTCTGCCGATCCTGGAGCAACCATTTGGTTGTAACTACCTTGCTGTTTATCCAAAACTGCAATTTGAGCTACAATAAATCCTGCTTTTGCTAAACCATCTTGAATCGAGTTCCAAACAAATGGATCAGTATTATGAAATTCAACAGTAATCCATCTATTTGGCTTAAGAATTCTATACATTTCTTTGAAGCAGGAAGTCATCAGTTCTTTGTAATCCATTAGAGATTTGTTCTGTGTTTTGTTAATTATCGCTTCTTCTTTATTGTTTGTAAATACTTTTAATAGTGACTCCCATATATAGTTCATTTCGGAATACATTAAATTCTCGCCAAATGGTGGATCAGTAAAAATGTAATCAATTGAGCATGATTTTATGTTTAACGTAGTGCTTGATCCAGTAGTCACCAGAAAATTCCCTTTACTTTTCTTGAAATCAAAAGCATAGGAGATATCTTTAATTTTTTCTCTTGCGAGATCTAAGATATTCCTTTCTGCTATTAAACTAGGAATAAACATAGAGTTGGGAAGGGCGCCTGCAAGATTTATTCTTCCATTTTTAAATCCAATATTATGCAATTTACTTCCAGTTTTTACAGCAAAGGATGTTAATAAGAATATAACTTGACGATTATATTTAGATTTTAATGCTTTGTTTAATATAGCAGATATTACCCACAAGTTTCTTTTCGTGTAAAAATGGTGAACATGAGTTACTCCTAAATGACAACCAGCTCTCCACATGTCTCCCCAATTTCCTCCTTTGCCCATCATCGGATTTGTAGGGTGCCAGTATGGGATCTCCCTTTTTAGGATATTTTCTATTACATTTAAATCGTTTGAATCTGGTCTTTTTATAAGTCTCTCTTTGCCAATATTATAATTAATTAAAACAGGGACTTTTTTTGTTTGAATAATTTCTTCGTTAATTGATGAGTCAAAGAAAGAAAAAGTAGAGCGCTCACACTCTTTTTTATTCAATTTTGAGTTGCAGTGTAGGCAACAATACTCTTTTTTGTGTTCTAAACTATCTTTATCAATAGCAGCATCCCAGAATACATACTCATTTTTGCAATATGGACATACTAATATATCTGACCATATTATGTAGTTTATCTTTCCATTCTTTTTCCTATCATTATCAAAAGTTTCATACATCCAACCGCATTCGTTTTCTACTTCGGCTAAAATTCTAGAAACTTCTTTCTTAAAGTTTAGAATATCTACGGGTGTATTATAATTGTATGCTATGAAAGCTGCTGCAGGTGACAAATCACACAAAATTGCTCTTCTATGTAATAGTTGAGCAGCAATACCACTCATCCCAGTGCCGCAGAATCCATCGAATATTATGTCTCCTTCTTTTGTGTAGTGCTCAACAAATGGCATGATAGCTTTATGAGGAACTTTTGTATGATAGGTATGGGCCATATACACTTTGTCGCTTTTCCCCTCACTTACGTCACTAACAAAAGGTGTTCTCTCATACGTATCCGTATCTTCGTCATACGGCTTTCCAAATGCCTCTATGAAGTCTTTAATGTAAGGATTCGGGCAGGCCGTATACCACGGAGCATCCGATAAGGCAAGAATATCTTCATCCTTGCCGATGGGAAAGCCTTCGATATTCCTTACTGAATCAAGTAACTCTTCCAAGGGTTTGCAGGAAGCTGCGAATTTTTCCATTTTTTCTTTTTCAGGGTCTTTTTCATTGAACAGCATTTTATCATTCCTGCTGGGCAAGCTTTATTCTTACTTTGGAGAGGTCTTTGCCGGCAACGAGTTTTTGCATGAGTTTTTTGATGCGGGCGTCGAAGTTTGTGTAGTCCATTACCTGTGATTCTTTAAAGACGGCTTCCAGGAATGCGGTGGGGTTTACTTCAACAATTTCTAATTCACGGAAGAGGTTGTTTAAAGCGATTACGAGGGAATCCTCAATGGTTTCAGGGAGTTGAGACGAGCGGATTATAGCGTCTACAAGTGTTCGCTCTTCCGGGGAGAGATACTGGAGGTTTTCACGGTAATTATCTAGCTCGGCTAGGAGGGTGTTTTCCCAGTCTTCATAAATGGAAAGGACTTTTTCATCAAGACGGGAGATCTGGAACTCAGGGTTTTCATTTTTAAAGCCTTTTGGGAAGCTGCATTTTGTGCAGACAACATTTTTGTCCAGAATGTTCACATTGAAGGAGGAGCACTGGAGGTTACTCAAAGCTGAAATCTGGTTTTCGACTTCTATGAATTTACGCTTGTTAAGAAGTTCCACATTCTTCAATTTGCGGAGCTTATGGTAAGTCGAAGAACCTGTAACTTGCGTGAGTTTTGACCAGTTCACTTTGCTGCCCACATTGTTTTCATGGGCATGGTAGTAGGCGGACTTATACTTCTTACGGATGCTCTGAAGTTTGCCGAGTAGGGGGTTAAAATCTTCAGGAGAGAGGAGCTTCTCTGCATCTGAGAGGATGGCAAGGGAGTCATTAATAAAGCTGTCAACCCCTTCTACCTGGATAATGTCCGGGTATTCATCCATGACCTTTTTGACTTCAAGGGCATAGTCCAGTTCAGACTCGATTTCTTCAAAGAATTTCCTGTAAAAGAGATGCAGTTTTCCAAGCATCTCGACAGCCTTTCCGATTGCCTCAATTTCACTGTCGGAGTAGATAATCTTCTTCAGGTCGTTTGGTGTTTTCACAAGCTCAAAATTGGAAAACGGAATACACTTTAAGGTCTCATGCCTTGCATTCAATCCTTCGATATCAATGATACTTGAGTGCTGCAGGGAGAGTTTTTCGAGTTTCTGCTTTGCATCATCGAATTTCTCCTTGAGTTCAAGATAGATTTTCCTGAATTCCTGAATAGCTGCGTTTCGCTTGCTTGACTCAAGGACTTTCCGGGCAGTACCCTGGTCCAGTCCAACCGCCATAAAAAGCTTGATTATGGGCTGCTTGTCAAATTCGCTTTCAAGAGTCAGATACTTTATGTTTTCAAATGCCTCAATACTGCTCTTAAATACGTCTGCCACTTCAGAGGAACCAATGGTCTTTCCTCCAGCAGCTTTTAAAGCAATTTCCCCGGTGTAGGTTAGCGCCACCATCACAAATTCTGTCATTATCGGGTCATACCCGTAAGGCGAATTCTTGAACTCGGAAACAAAGTCGGCCACAGGCAAGTTCTGCCCTGCATTTCCCTTTGCGGCTTCCAGGATCTTCTGAGCGACCTCTGAATTTGTGGTTGAAGTGTTGCCCTTATCATCGAGAAGCTCAAGAGCGTTCAGAATCGACTTTGAGCCGCTGAAAAGAGTTTTCTGTTCTCCATTCTGGGAGACCATATTCTTTACAGCAGTGCTAAACTCTCCTTTTATATTGTCCTTTGTAATCGAATTTGAAAACTTGGGGTGTTTTTTGTACTTTTCATTAAAGTAAGAATCAAATATTTCGGGCTTGATTTCGGTGAATAGCTCATCGAAGTTGCTGAATTCCCTGGCAATCAGGCTTTTTATGCTCTTTTTTGCATCCCCTATTTCCACAGTCCCGTTTTCAAGGTAAGATGCAGCTAGCAGCCTTGTGAAGTCTTTTTTCAGGGAAGCATACTTTTTCTGGATTATACTGCGCTGGTAATTGTCATTTATCAGGGCTTTTGCCGAGGCAAGCATCTTAAGCTGCTCAAAAACATCCTGTGGCAGTTTTCCAGAAATCTGCAGCCTGTTATTTTGAGACCTGTAACGTTTCCCGGCACAGAAAGGCGATATAAATACAATCTGGAAATCCCCTTCGATCTTCTCAGCTACATCGCCTTTTCCGGTTTCATATACAAACTGCCCCTCACGGAATGATTTTTTCGATTTCCACTGGCAGGTATCTCTAAACACTCCAAAGCCTGTTTCTTCTCCAAGAATCAGCTGGTCTTTCAGGATTCCGAGGATTTCATCATCGAGAGCGTTTTCTGGAAGATTATCAGATTTTCTTTTGATAACCTGGTCATAGTCAATGTTGAGTTGAAGGTCAAGGAAATAATACCCTTCTTTAGTGCGGTTGATAAACTGCCCATCTGTAACCTTGCGGAGCTCGTCCAGTACCAGGGTGATTTCGTCCTCTGCTTCCAGCATCTTGTTGCTCGGCAGAACAAGCAGAGTGTTTGCAAGTTCCTGAGCATTGGCTCCGTTGTTTGTACTTTTCCCGTAAAGCTTCAGGACTCCAAGAGCCTTTACGATTTCAGCAGCTGTTTGCTGACGCTTTCCATCGAGGAGGTCTATTTTGCTGGCCAGTGTCTGTACAGCATCGACTACGGGAGAGACAGTCTCAAGGTTTTTGACTGTATGCTTTGACTCAATCTCATCGTAGATCAGGTCATAGGTTATCAGGTGGGGGAATTCTCTATCAAGGACTTTTTCTACTTCCTGAATCGTAAACTGGATCACACCGCGTTTTTCAAAATAAGGAAGTTCGCTGAAAACCTGAATTACATAGGGGTGGAGAGGGAAAAGGTCAATAAACTCGTTAAGATTTGCCTGAATCGCAGGATAGTACCTGGTGTAATCTGAAAACAATTTCTCAAGCTCAAGTCTCTGTTCTTTTGATTTGTTCAGCACACGCTTTGCAATGACTTTCTTTATGTCTTCCCTTTTGATCGTAATAATCTGGAACCTTTCGGAAACCCTGCCGAAACTCTCAGCTTCATCAACATACTTGGGATTGGTGAAGATATGTTCCTGCATGGCTCCTATAAATGTGAAATCGCTCTCCTGAGCAACCTGGCCGAGAATTCTTAGAAACTGTACATCCCTTGTAATTTTTTCCTTGTCCTTTTGCTTGAGGAAATCTGAAATCTCGTCCACAACAACAATCAACCCCCGAGTAGGGTCCTGTGCTTTTATAGCCTGTACCACATCATTGATCATTTTCTTGTGGTCTACGACTTCCTTTAAGGGGAATTCATACTGGATGCCGTAGTTTTCCTCAAGCTGCTGTTCAATCCTGTCATAGAAATAGGCTGCAAGCTCGACATCATTAGGCTGCAGTTCCCATCGGACAACCACAAACTCCCTGTTGATATTTTCTGCTGCTTCCCGGACCTTTTCATTCTGTATTGAGGATCTCAAGCTTCTGTCGCTAAGAATTGAAATAATGAATGCAAGCAGGTGAGACTTACCGGAACCGTATCCCCCTATTACCTGAATTGCCTTATGTGTGTCTTTTTGAAAATCATTAAGGATATTGATGAGGTATTCTTCCATAGACTGCGAAATCACATAGTTTTCCACCATCTTCCGCTTGTCATATGAAGAATCAATATCTATTACATCTTTTATCTTCTCAAAATTAATAAGTTCTTTTATTTTAGGCATCAATATCCTCCATTTTCACATTTATTAGCTCACTAACATCCATCTCAACATGATCTTCTTTTCTATACTCCGAATACTGGATTCGTGAACCTGAAATCTGCCCTTCAAGAATTACAATACACTCCTTATCCCGTGATCTGTATTTAAATGCCCCCACAGGAGTTAACTTTCCAAGCTCGGGAGAATATAATATATTGGTGTTATAAAGGATCACTTTGTCTGGAAGTGAGTTAAACCACTGCTTGATTTTATCCCCTATTCGAAGTTTGATTTTATTTTCCGGGATATCCTCGGTCATTTGGAGGATGTTTTCGTTTACATCATAACTTGTCCAGCCCTTGTTTTTAAGAGCATTGATTATTTTTTCATGCTGTTGATTGTTGTCTACTATCACAAGCATTTTGTAATGGTTGGTCCGGTTTTGTTCCAGCAAAGTATCTAGTTGCATATTCTCATCTCAAAAATTTGGATAATATTTAAAAAGACAGATAATAAACCTTTCTAATTAATTAATGTATCAAAGGAACTTTAAAAAGAAAAATAAAGTTATACTATATGTCAGCTGTTGAAAAAATCAACTTTTTTTATCCTGATCCCGGTCGAGCATGAATTTTACTGCATCAGGATGCAGTTTGACCTCAAAATTCATCAGATTTTATCCAGGGATACGAACTTCTCTTTTTCTTCCAGTTTTTTGTACTGGCGTTCCATGAAAGTCTCACAATCAACTGCATCCATCAGGCGCTTGAGGATGTCGCTATAGGTTTCCCCTTTTTTTCCTTACTGTTTTAATCTGTCTCTCTTCGTCATATTCGTTATCCCAGAATGACAACAGGGAACCCTCTGAATAGTCCTCTGTAATAGTTTTCTTATTTTTCGTAAATGAAACTTCTGGAAGTATTTGCAGTTTCTTACATGCTTCAGCAGTTCTTCAATAATTTTCATAACCTGGTGCCCCCCACTCTTTGGATCAGTATCTTTACTCCAGAAAATCTAACCGAAGAAACTCATGTCGGCACCAGTTTACTTAACACATCATCCTTCATTATCTGGTGAAGATCCCTTTCAGAAACAACATCGATAGAGATTCCAAAATGTCTTCAAAATAAAATCCAGGTCCCGTAAGGTGTAAAAGGCTCGATCATTCCCCTGAACCTCATCAGGATATTTATGTCTTTTTCCTCTCTTTCCTCACCTCGTGTGTATGAGCTGAAAAGTGGAGTTAAATTATAATATTCTCTTTTCTATCTATCTCTTATGTCCAGGCAGCTTGTAGATTCAATAGACCGCATTCTCGACAATACTATATTGCAGTTTGAGAAGGGGCAGTACAAAAAAGCGCTCGAAAACCTTGTAAAGGCTGAAAAGCTTTCGGAGAAAGTAAATAGGCCGGACCTCTTATGCCAGACCCTTCTGTTTAAAGGAAGGGCTCTGCTTGCCCTGAACCGGCAGGAAGAAGCCCTGGTTGAGTTCCAGAGGCTTATGGAGCTTTCGATTTCGCTCTTTTTAGAGGATTCGGAGGATAACAGATACCAGTACTTTGTCTACAATTCTATAGGTTTTACAGCAAGAACACTTGGGGAAATTGACGATATTTCAAAAATAAAAGAGTCTCTTTCCAGAAATGAAAAATACTTCGGGAAAACCTTTGATGCATTTGAAAAGCTGATTGCAAAAGAGCCGGAGGATTATGACTCCATTGAAAATTATTTAAGAACTCTGGAGAACGTCCGGGGCTACTACATGAGAGCCAGGCAGTATGAAAATCAGACTTCGATGATGAGAATGATCTTGCAGAACTATAAGAAAATATTTGAAACAAGGTCAAAAAAAGAGGAACTGTATGATACCCTGAACAAATTGATTGACGAGTATAAGACTTACTGCTTTGCTTTCATGAAGCCCGATGAGGCAAAAGAGGTCTTTGCGCAGGCCGAAGAAGTCTATAAAAAGGTCCTCAAAAAAGAACCCGAGAACAGACTTGCTTTCAGGGGTCTCATATCCTTATATGAAGATCTCGGGGACCTGTACTCAAAAATAGGGGATATCGAGAAAACTGAAGAAACCTTCCTGAAATCCCTCGAAGTCCTGGAAGAAAAGCTCCGGAAACATCCAGAGGACATTTCTAACAGCAGGAAGCAGATTGAAATCCTCCAGTCCCTCAGCAGGTCCCTTTTTCATGGAGGGGAGACTGAAAAAGCGGATAAATACGCTGAAAAAGCCCTCGAAATCCTCAAAGAGCTGCCAGGGAAAAAGCCTGAGGACCTGGACTATCAACATGATATTTCCGACGACTTCACCGAGCTTGGGGAGCTGCTTGGAGAGATCGGCGACATCGAACATGCAAAAGAGTGCCGTATGCAGGAGATCGAGATCTACAGGAATATACACGAATTAGACCCTGAGGACTTTGTGAGTGTAGCAAATATAGCCGCTACCCTTGACCAGATAGGGCACCTCCATGCAGGACGCGGGGAAACGGAACCTGCAAAACAGTATTATGAACAGGGAATTGAAATCTATGAAAAGCTGCTCGAGTCCGACCCAGAAAACCCTGAATATGAAATCGGTATTGCAGATTCTTTCAATTACATCGGAGAACTGTACACTTTTCTTGAACCTGAAACCGCCTGCCATTATTTTGAAAAAGCTCTTGCCATAAACGAAAAAGCAGTGAAAATGTCTCCGGAAGATGCCGATTACAGGGAAGGGCTTATTTACACTCTGAAAAATCTTGCGATCTCAAATATCGAGCAAAAACAGTATGAAAATGCAATTCAGGCGCATGAGCGTATTACAGAACTCTACCAGGAAATTGCCAGGAAAAATCCGGGGAACCCGGAGCATAAAAAAGCTCTGGGCACTGCCTTCAGTGAATTGGGGCTCGTTTTCGAAAGGGCAGAAAAGCCCGAACTTGCAAAGCAGCAGTATTCAAAAGCAGTAGAAGTCTTCAGGCAGATCCTGCAAAATGAAGATGAAGACCTCCTCACAAAAGACCTGCTGGCAATGAACCTCCAGATGCAGATCTCTCTCTTCACCCATGCAAAAAAACACCACGTGGCAAAAGAATACCTGGATCTTGTCCGCGACTACTATGAAAAATTATACGAAAACGACCCTGAAAGCCCGAAAAATTGGAAAAGTCTTTACGAGATTCGGCTCCTTGAAGGGATTTTGCAGGAATCCATGAAAAATTACGGAACGGCTATCGAAAAGTATGAATCAATATTTCCGATTCTCAACAAACACCTTGGGTCCGACCCTGAAAAACTTGAATACCAGGAAAAGGTTAACATCATATATTCCCAGCTCGGCATTGTTTACCTTTCAGCCGATGAACTTGAAAAGTCCAAAGAAGCCTTTGAAAAAGCTCTGTCCATAAACGCAAACCTGCTTGAAAAAGATCCGGAAAGTCCCGTATATATAGGAGATGCAATTGCTACATTTGAGGAATATGCTAAGTTACTCAGAAAACTTGACCGGAATGAAGAAGCAGAGGAATATAAAGCAAAAGCTGAAGAACTAAAGACAAAATTGGAGAAAGAGACCCCTGAAAAAAAGATCTGATTTCTTTTCTGTGTCTCTGCAGGTGTTGCCTGAATTTTATGCAATAGTCAGAGTCTTTGAGTTACCGGGGAAGTATTTTTTTCCCTTTTTCTTTTTTCTAAGCTTGTTAAACTATGTTCCATTCGTTTTTTCCTTTTTTCCGTTCTTTCCGAATGAGAAGGAGGGTAGACTATGTTTCTGACCGATTTCTTTATATACGGAAATGATGTGTATAGTGGAGCCATTAACTAGTTAGTATCCGCTAATTTCTGAGAATATCTGGCCGATTTCCGGTCACATTTTTGACTTTCAGGAGCCTGTGGCTGTCGGCAGATGGGATGGGGCCCCAGTCCGGAAATGCTAGGAGGCTCAGAGATTTTTGTATTGCACGCAAAAGGTTGCAGGAAAGCGAATCCTGCGGCAGTCCAGAACTGTCCAGAAACGCCTGAAAACCTTTCACGTTCATTGATTATGGGAAAGCTCAACCGAGCATTCGGAAGATAAAAACCTGACTGCCTGAGGGTATCAGGACAAAGCAAAACAAAACTACATACACGAATTCACTTCGGAGGAATTACTTGGCAAGAAAGAAAGTACAGAGAAAGCTTGACGGATGGAAATCCAAGGAATGGTACAATATTGAAGCCCCTGCTTACTTAAACAGGGTTGTTGTCGGAAGCACAATGGCAGGAGACCCTGCACTTCTCTTAGGCCGCAATGTTGAAACCACAGTTGGCGAACTTACCAACGACATGACCAAGAACAACACAAAGGTCATCCTCAGGATCAACAACGTTGTCGGAGACGTAGCCACTACCGACCTCATGGGCCACGAGCTCACAACCGATTATGTCCGCTCAATCGTAAAGAGGCAGACCTCCAGGATCGACGCCAACATCGAAGTCCAGACCAAAGACGGCTTTGTTATCCGCGTAAAGCCGACCTGCTTCACCATCAAGAGAGCACGCTCAAGCCAGATGATGGCCATCAGGGAAATGATGGTTGACATTGTCAAGAAGCGAGCATCCGAAACCGATTTCGAGACCTTCATGCAGGAAGCAATCCTTGGCAGGCTCTCAGCAGCCATCTACAGGCAGGCCAAGTTCATCTACCCGCTCCGCAGAGTCGAGATCAGGAAGACTCAGGTAGAAGCAATGCCCGCAGCTGCACCCGCACCTGCCGAAGCATAATTCTTTTCGACTAAAAATTAGAAGCAGGAGAAAATCCGAAAGGATTTTCTTATCTCTCTTTTGAACTTTGTTATTTTTCAGAATTTTCTTATCTCTTTTGAATTCTCACTATTCTAATGCTTTCAATTTGCGGGCAAGGTCGCTCTCCTTCGTCAAGCAGGAAAAGAAAGGTTTGGTATAGCTAATAAGGTTGTACTGGTCGGAGGCTCAATAATTTAGTTCGGAGCTCTTTTTAAAATGCCTTTACTTCCTCTCTTTCCTGCCACTTTCAACAGATGTCGCTTTTGAAACTCTGCCAGCCTCTGTCCTTTCAGTATTTCTTGCCGTATTTTTCGCCCCGGGCTCTGCTGCAGATTCTGCAGAACTCTTCCCCTGTGCCCTTGCTCCGCTTCTGGGTCCCGTTTTTCTCCAGTACTTTATTCCTTCAGTGCAGCGGCGGTTTATGCAGATCTCTTCTTCCGGGCTTTCATTCCCCTCACCCTCTTCTTTCAGCCTGAACAGCTTCCAGCCGCAGCTCTCACAGGTTTTGTCAAGCAGGGTCAATTTTCCGGTCTTAGGGACAGAATGTGTATACCCGCAGCGTTTTGTGCATCCGAGGAAGCGGTTATCCTTGAAAGATATCAGGAACATGCTCCCGTCACATTCGGGGCAGGGTCCCACGGTTTCAGGAGGGTAGCATTCCTTTTCAAGCTCGCATTTAAAGCAGGGACCTACACCGACAGCCCAGTTGTATTTGTTTCCCACCTTAAGGACGGCAGCTCCTTCTTTTTTACACTCCTTGCTCCTGAGCACGGCCAGGGCTCCGGTTTTCGGCAGAGAGAAGGTGTTTTTGCAGTCAGGATAGCCTGTGCAGCCCACAAAGCGCCCGGAATCCGTCTGTATAATCCTGAGCACGTGCCCGCAAGCCTTGCAGGTTCCTATGTAGTTTTTCTTATCTTCAAGGGCAGCTTCGTCCTTGATCGTGCCTGCAATATTTGAAGTCAGCTCTTTTTTGTTTGCTTCAAGCTGGGCATACATCTCTTTTATCAGCGCAGTACCCTCATCAAGGGCGGCTTCAAACTCTTTTTTTCCGTCTTCTACTTCCTGGATAAGAGCTTCAATCTTTGAGCGGATATCAGGTTTTACAAGGATAGGGACAGACAGTGAAAGTCCTTCCATGAGGGTGAAGCCTGTATCAAGGATCGAAATTGTCTTTCCTTTGTTCTCAAAATAACCCCGTTTTTTGTTTGTTTCTATATGAGTAGGAGCTGTCGCTTTTGTCCCTATCCCGTGCTTGTCCATAAGAGTCAGGAGTTCGGCTTCTGTCAGCTTTTTCGGAGGGCTGGTTTTGGACTTCGTATTGCTCAGCTTTTTTACGTCAACCTTCTCTTTTTCTTCCACAAACGGGAGAAGCTTATCTTTTTTATTTTCAAAAGGATAGGCTTCGAGCCAGCCTGCATCTTTAAGCACGGTCCCTGAGGAATCGAAAGGTTCTTCCTGAACCTTCAGGTGAAGATGGGTTTTTTCAAAAACTGCTGCAGGCATAAGGTTTGCCAGGAAATGCCTTGCAATAAGGTCATAGACTTCGGCTGCCTGCGGGATATTTACTGCAGAACTGACCTCTCCCCTTGCTGCCGCCCTGATTGGGTGAATTGGAGGATGGTCGTGTGCATCTTTTTCTCCATTCTTCGGCACTATCGGGGCGGAGAGGATTGACTCTGCAAAAGGTCTGTACTCTTTCTGCCTTGCGAAATCAAAGACAAGGGACTTGAAATCGAAGTCGTCTGCGTATTTGTTGGTCTCTGTCCTCGGATAGCTTGTAAACCCTGCAAGGTAGAGCTGTTCTGCGGTTTCGAGTGCAACCTCAGGGCTGATTCCCAGGAACTTTGAAGCCCTTTTCAGGAATTCTGTAGTATTCAAAGGGTTCGGGGGGCTGGTTTTAGCTTCTTTCACCGTTTTCTTTACGACAAGCCCCTCTTTTGCCCCCTTTAGCTTCTTGAAGATCTCAGCTGCTTTTTCTTTGTCATGGATGTTTCCTGCCCTGTGAGTGCCTTCGAATTCTCCGTCTTTTGCAGCAAAAATTGCAGTAATTTTCCAGAAGTCCTTTGCCTCAAAAGCCCGGATGGCTTTTTCTCTTTCGTACACAAACCCGCAGGTAGGGGTCTGGCATGGTCCTATTGAAAGGACGTCTTTTGTTCTTGCTTTTTCCCTGACCGATAGCGTGACAAAACGAGTAAATGCAGCCCCCATCTTCAGGTCAAGGATCTGCCTGGCTTCGGCAGCCATAGCAAGGTTATGGTCAGGGTCAACAGGGCTTTCAAAAGCTTTTCTGACTTCTTTTGGGGAAAGGGCTGAAAAACGAGCCCTTGCGACAGGCACGTTTGTAACCTCTTCGGCAAGGGTTTTTGCTTCAAACCCTATGTTTTCCCCTTCCCTGTCATAGTCGCATGCAAGGATAATTTTGTCTGCCCTTTTTGCCAGGTTTTTTATTGCGGCTTCATATTCTTTCCTTGTCACGAATTTTTCGGGGTCGACCTCAAGCAGTGTGCCCGGGTCAACTTCGCTCCATTTGTTGTACTTCTCGGGAAAATCATAGCTCATGATGTGCCCGGAAAGCCCCATCACCAGCCACTCTTCCCCTTTCCATTTAAACTCGTAAGCAGGCAGTCCCTCAACCGAAATTTTATCCACTTCTCCCTCGCCAAGGATGCTGGCGATCTGGGCTGCTGCTTTGTTTTTTTCTGCAAATGCGACAACTGTCATATGAAGTACCTTAACCTTATTATTGGAATATCGAGTTTTGTAAGGAAACCTTATGGAAATATCCAGAGGATTTTAAAGGAGAAATTAAAAACCCTTCGCTTTATAATAAACAGGAACTGATTTCCTTCACATGTATGCCCTGATTATAAGCTTACATTATTTATATATTTGATTATTTATACATTATTGGGAGACTTTTCCGAATGTAAAAAGCTATATATCAGTTTATTCTCTGTTCTAAGCGACAAACTGGAATTCCGGATTAATCATTATAATCAAGGTAAACAGGGAAGTTAGTCAGTCTAGAGAACTTTGTTTAACTGGAAGGTTCATACAATCATATTCATACAACCATATTATTCCATTATCTTTATTATTGGTACATCTGCCGGTAGTTCCTGTTTTTTACTGGTATGTCCTTATAGTACGTCCTTAATCAGGACTGGAATACTATCTTATCCACCTCGTTATCTGGAGTAAAAATGACACTGATGGAAGATGCAAAGCGGGGGATCATCACTCCTGCAATTGAAGCCGTGGCAAAAGCTGAAGGAATAGATGCTGATACTGTCCGTTCCTGTGTTGCAAAAGGGCTGATCGCCATTCCGAGGAATGTCAGGCGAGAAACCCTCCCTGTAGGTATTGGCAAATACATGAGCACGAAAATAAACGCCAATGTAGGCACATCCAGAGACTGCATCGATATCGATGCCGAAGTCGAGAAGGCAAAAGCTGCAGAAGCCTTCGGAGCCCATGCAGTAATGGACCTCTCAACAGGCGGAAACCTTAACGAGATCCGCACCCGTATCCTTAAAGCCGTAAATATTCCCGTAGGGACTGTCCCCATTTATCAGGCTGCAGCTTCCCAGAAAATTGTGGTGGAAATGACTTCCGACGACATGTTCAATGCCGTCAGGAAACATGCCGAGCAGGGTGTGGACTTTGTGACCGTTCATGCCGGAGTCAACCTGAACTCCCTTGAGCGCCTGCGCCAGAGCGACAGGATCATGAACGTGGTCAGCCGCGGCGGTTCTTTCACCCTTGCCTGGATGCTGCATAACGGGGAAGACAACCCCTTCTATGCCGAATTTGACTATCTCCTTGAAATCGCAAAAGAATATGACATGACCCTGAGCCTCGGAGATGGTATGCGCCCTGGTTGCATTGCCGACGCTTCCGACCGCCCGAAATTCATGGAGTTTATTACTCTCGGAGAGCTTGTAAAACGTTCAAGGGCTGCCAATGTTCAGACTTTTGTTGAAGGTCCTGGCCATGTCCCATTAAACGAAATCGAACTCAGTGTCAGGGGCATGAAAGAACTCTGCGACGGAGCCCCTCTCTACCTCCTGGGCCCTCTTGTCACCGATATTGCCCCTGGATTTGACCACATTACAGGTGCAATCGGAGGAGCAGTAGCAGGGATGCATGGCACTGACTTCCTCTGTATGGTAACCCCCTCCGAACACCTCGCCCTCCCATCCCTCGAAGATATCAAAGAGGGCCTGCTGGTTACAAAACTTGCAGCCCACACTATCGATCTCATAAAAGAAGGTCCAAGGGAACGCGCCTGGAAGCAGGACACAGCAATGGCCTATGCCCGCAGAGACCTTGACTGGGAAAAGCAGTTTGAGCTTGCAATCGACGGCAACCGAGCTCGCAAAATCCGGGACTCCCGCAAGACAGAAAGCGATGCCTGTTCCATGTGCGGAGAACTCTGTGCAGTTAAAATCGTAAAGGAAGCTTTCGGGGAAAAGAAAAAGGAAGAGTAAAGGCGGAAGAGTAATTTCTTTTATTTCCTTTTTCTTTCAATTCTCTGGTTTTTTCTTCTTTCCTGTCTCTTCTTACAAGTGCAGCTTCCTATTTTTTCCTTCAAATTAGTCTGCTTGAGCGGAGCGAAACAGACCTCGTGCTCCCGAATCGAAACTCGGGAAGCGAAACAGACCTCGTGCTCCCGAATCGAAACTCGGGAAGCGAAACAGACCTCGTGCTCCCGAATCGCAATTCGGGAAGCGAAACAGACCTCGTGCTCCCGAATCGCAATTCGGGCTTTTAAGAGAGTATACTTCAACCATATGGTGGGGGTGATACCGCATCTTTGCCTCTCTGAGTCCGCCGACCCCGAGATCGCTCTCCCGGTTGATGTACTCCACTTCTCCCGCAAGAGCCGCCGCCGTTTCTGCATTGATGGCCTTATAAATCCCTTCACAGTCCGGAAGCCCTTTCTCAAAATGGATCAGTGCCGTGTCTGCATTAAGGCGCTCAAATAGTGAAATTGCACCGACTTCCGAATCAACTCTGAGCAGAAAGCCCCTCAGGGGAAGTTCGTTGAAATGCTCAACCGCATAGAATGCTGCTTCTACCTCGTTGGCAAGAACCAGATTTTTGTCGCACCCTTTCCAATCGCGCCATTTTCTCAGGAGTTCCATAACCTCTTCCAGGTTTTCGGATGTGATCGGCTCAACCCTGCTCATGCAGTTCTTCCTGAACCTGTTGAGCTGGCTGCGGATTTTCTGGTATTTCTTGCCGGGAAGTTCTGCAAGGTCTGAAGCCCTGTAGACATACTCAAAGTTATCACGGTCAGGCAGCAGCACCAGGTCTGGCTCGAGCTCATGTATCCAGTTCGCGGTTTCAGGGTCGATGATCATGAGGAGAGTGTCATCGCTTACTTCCAGTGCCAGCCTTATAAGTTCACGCATAAGCTCAGGATTTCGGGGGCCTGTTGGAGAGTGGAACCGGGTAACCCCTTCGATGGTGCACGAAATTATCACATTTCCTTTCACGTATGCATATCTGTAAGGTGTAAAATGGTTCCAGCAGACCATGTTTGTGAATGTGTTGCTGCTGTGGGTTTGCGGGTAAAGTGCATAATGCCGCTCGAAAAATTCCCTGTCAGCAAGCGTGACAGGTTTGAAATCTTCCAGACAGAGCATCAGGAATCTCCTGAAGTTCGTAAATGGAATGTTATTAACGTACAGCACGCGGGTTTACCGGTTTTTATCTCTCCCACCATTTTTTTCATCTACTCCTTCTATAGAGCTTTTTCAGCAGTTATGATAATAGTTATCATCATGTTATGCGTGAAGCGGTTAAGTTCTAGAACCCACATTAAAATATATCTCCAATTTAATAGGGCTTGCGGATTTGATTTTTGAAATCAATTCTGTACAATGTACAGCTTTTTATAGACCTGTCAAGGTTTTTGATTTAGATTTACTGACAAACTAAAAGGAATAAAAATGCCCGAATCCGAGAAAAAACCTGGTTTGAATATTCGCACAGCAGTAAAAGAAGATGTCCCTCTTATTCTCGAATTTGTCAAAGGGATTGCTGAGTTTGAAAACCTCTCTCACCTTGTCACAGCCACGGAAGAAACCCTGAAGGAGTCAATGTTTGGCGAAAAGCGTTATGCTGAGGTTTTCTTTGCAGAACTTGACGGAGTGCCTGCAGGTTTTACTGTCTTTTTCCACAACTTCTCCACCTTTGTAGGAAAACAGGGGCTCTATATCGAAGACATTTTTGTAAAACCCGAATTCCGCGGCAGGGGAATAGGAAAAGCAATGTTTCTTCACTGCGTTAAGCTTGCAAAAGAAAGGAACTGCGGGAGAATGGAATGGGCAGTTCTTGACTGGAACCCTGCAAGAGAATTTTACGAATACTTCGGAGCAGGGGCTGTTGACGGCTGGCATATCTACAGGATGGGTGCAGATAAGTTTGAAAGCGCTCTCGAAAAATAAGTTTGAAAGATTTAGCTTTCAACTTTTTGTGCTCAGGTTCAATATTTTCGATTTTTATGATTCAGGTTGTGTCTTCCTGCTGGATAAAAGAATGGTGTTCCAGGCGCTGGATTCTTTTTTCAATGTTTTCAATTTGTTTCAGGAGTTCTCCAGTAGCCCCTTCACTTTCCCCAGATCCTGTTTCTTTTACTCCACTTTCTTTAGAGAGTTTTTGATACAGCTGCATTAGTTTGTCCATTTTCATGACCGGAATCGTTTCAAACCTGCACAGCCCCATGCAGGGCAGGACTGAAGCTGCATAGGTTTCCTCGTTGTCAGTTTCGTAGATCAAAAACATGCGGTAGCCTGTAAGGTCAAACCATTCTTCAATCACTCTAATGCCCTTCGGGTATTCATAATTCGCATAGAACTCAGCGACTTTTTGCGAGTCTTTAGGCTCCCAGGTTATTATGTCCATGAGCAACATTTCTTGAACCCCCAACTTTAAAACTTATTTATATTCCGTTCTACTGAACTTGAATCTTATAAAACATATTTGGCATATTGTAGTATTTATAGTATTGTTTCTCTTCTAATGCATATATCTTCAGGAATAAATGTTCAGGATAAAATGCTGAAAAGTTTAACCTGAAAGAAGATTTACTTGTTTTTGTTCTGCCTTCCTCTTTCTATTTTTATACTACCGTGTGTCTATGTGCCATGCCATCATGTGACAAGTATTAAATATAATTTCAGCCTATTTTCTACTGCGAAGAGATGCATAATCATATCCTGAAAGCGAACAGACCTGCAGGACCCGCATGAAAACATTTTCGTGCGGGTCGAAATAATTACTGAATTTGTTTTTTTATGAGGGCTGCCGGATAAAACAGCTTGAACACTCTATTATGTTTTATATCTCTTAATGGTTCTTTTCTGGGGATATATGGGTGTATTAAATCCTGAAATTGGATTTTAACTTAAAATAACTCTTCGTCATTTTCAAGGGACTTCAATACCTCAAGTTTTTCCCTCGCATCTGCCATATCCGGGTAAATGCGCAGGATTTCGTCAAAAACCCTTATTGCTTCCCCGAACCGTTCCAGCTTTCCGAGGATAACTCCTCTGTAATTCATGGACTGGACATCCTGGGGGTTTATCCTGAGCAGTTTTTCGAAGGCTTTGAGGGCTTCTTCATATTCCCCGATTTTTGCAAGGGAGATGCCCAGGTACCTGAGGGACTGCTCGTGCCAAGGGTTTACTGCCAGTGCTTCTTTAAATGCCCTGGCTGCGGTCTCGTAGAGTTTCTGTTTAAAGCAGACAACCCCTACATTATAGACTGCTTTTATGTTGTCCGGGTCTTTTTCAAGCACCCTGTCAAAGGCTTTCAGAGCTTCCCTGTACTGGTCAAGCATGCAGAAGACAACCCCTTTGTAATTCATGACATCGAGATTATCAGGAGAAAGCTCAAGGATGCGGTCAAAGTATCCAATGGACTCCTGGACCCGGTTTAATTTTATGAGGGTCGTGGCTGCATTATAAAGAGCTTCTTCATTTCTCGGGTTGAAGAGGGCTGCTTTTTCAAAGGCTTTGAGGGCTTCTTTAGGGTCCTCCAGTTCCAGAAGGCAGAGGCCCAGATAATTGAGGCTTTCAGGGTCTTCAGGGGATTTTTCGAGCAGGATCTCAAAGGTTCTGGCAGCCTCTTCATATTCTTCTAGATTGAAGAGCACAAGAGCCATGTTATAGAGTGCTTCCTCATGTTCAGGCTCGCGTTCAAGGACCATGTCAAACGCCTGCAGGGCTCTTTCATAATCCTGAAGCTCTATACTGGCAATCCCCAGCATATAGCATACTTCGGTATAATCTGGAAAGCCAGGGGCAAAAAGGAGCACTTTTTCCAGATCTCTTGCAGCATCTTCAAATTTGAGGGCCCTGAAACTGGCTACAGCACGGCTGTAAAGGATATCTGCGTTATCGGGGTCCTCTACAAGGGCTGAACTGAAGGCATCCCTGGCTTCTTCGTACCTGCAAAGTGAAAGAAGGGCAAGCCCTTTCTGCTCCCGGGCGACTTTAAGGGCAGGGTTGAGTTCCAGGGCCCTGTCAAAAGCTTCCACTGCCTCCTCATTCTGGTCAAGCCCTCTCATGACAAGGCCGCTTAAGTACCACACATCAGCAGCCATCGGTTTTTTCTCAAGGACCTTTTCAAATGTGTCGCAGGCATCTTCATACTTCTCGGTTTTGAGCTGGGCGAGCCCTATTTTGGTCCAGGCATCTTCCAGTTCAGGGCTACTTATTTTCGGCTCTTCTTCCTGGACAGCCTGTTCAAAGGCTTCAAGGGCTTCTTCGTAATCTTCCTGTGAAAAGAGAACAAGCCCTCTTCCATACCATGCTTTTTTAAAGTCCGGATAATTTTCAGTCAGCTCTGAAAATATCTCAAGGGCTTCTTCCTGCCTTCCAAGTTCAAGAAGTGCTATTCCTCTGTCGTAAAGGGTCTCTTTTGAAGCCGCCCCTTCTTTAGCAAGCTTCTCAAGCGGCAGCAGAGCTTCTTCATGCTTTCCGAGCTCTATCAGAGTGGATGCAAACTTTTTAAGCAGCTCCTGGCAGATCAGAGTATTTTCCGGGCTTTTTTCAGGCTCATTTCCTGTGCTTTCTCCGTTTAAGTTTTCTGCGGAAAGCTCAAGCAGGGAATTTACTGCAGATATGGCTTCTTCCGATCTGCCAAGTTCGAAAAGTGCAAGAGCTCTTTTTTGCAGGATTTCCGGGTCCTGTACTCCTTCGCTAAGGAATTTGTCAAAAGCTTTCACAGCTCCTGCATAGTCTCCAGTTTCATAGCATGAAAGCCCTGTGTAATAATGAATATCCGGCTTCTGGCACCCGATTTCAAGGGCTTTTTCAAATCCTTTCCGGGCTTCGGTGAAGTTGCCGAGCCTGAAAAAGGCAATCCCTTTCAGGTACTGCATGTCTGCCTTCTTCGGGCAGTACTCAAGTGCTGCTTCAAAGGCTTTAGCTGCTTCTTCATACCTGCCAAGTTCAAAGAGGGTATATCCTCTATGTTCAAGGGCATAAGTACAGTCAGGCTTGAGTTTAATGACAAGATCAAAGGCATCAAGAGCTTCCCGGGTTTTTCCAAGGGATTTTAAGGCAACACCCTTCCTGAAGATTACAGTTTTTCTTTCGGGGGTATGGCTGAGAACCTTTTCAAAAATTTCAAGGGCTTCTTCGTAATGCCCCTGCTTGAAACAGGCAGTGCTCAGGTGTGCAAGTGCTTCAGTATTTGCTGCGTCTCTGGCAATAACCTCTTTAAAACCCGATGCAGCTTCCCTGTATTTTCCAAGCCTCAGTAGGGCGAGGCTCTTTTTATATATAAGATCTGTATGGATGGGTTCTGGAATCTTTTCCTTATCAGGAGCTTTCTTAAGAGCCGTTTCAAAAGCCTTCAGAGCGTCTTCAAATTTTCCAAGTTCAAAGTCAGAGTTGCCCAGATGATAGCATATGTCATATGTGTCCCTTAACGCGGGATCAATTTCAAGAGCTTTTTTGAACGCTCTGGCAGCTTCTTCATGCTTCCTGAGTTTTGAACAGGAAAGTCCTGTAAAGTACCAGCCTTCTGCAAACTCCGGGTCCTGCTCAGTAAGCTTTGAAAATGCTTCAAATGCCTTTTCGTAGGCTTCCTGCTGGATAAACACAAGCCCTTTCCAGTAAAGTACAGAACTGGATTCTTGAGAGTCCTGGGCTTTCTCACCTGTTTCTTCAACTTTCTCTCTTACTTTCTCATTTACTCCTTCAAAAAGGGAAAGAGCTTCTCCATAATGACCAAGCTTGAAATATTCAATCCCTAACCTGAACTTTGCCTCTTCTAGCAGTGATTTCACGTTTTCCCCTTCAGGTTCGGGCAGATTTGATAGGGCTTCGACTGCTTCTTTATACTTCTTCAATTCAAAGAGGCAAATTGCTCTGCTTTTCAGGGCTGAAAGATTTTCCGGGTCTTTTTCCAGCACAGCTTCAAAAGCTTCGAGAGCAGTTTCATACTGCCGGGTTTCGAAAAGACACTTTGCCCTGTATTCAAAGGCTGTATGCAGTTCCGGATTAAGGCGGGCAGCCGATTCAAATGCCCTTGCCGCTTCTTCATACCTTTTCAGACTGTAAAGCATCAGTCCTTTGTAGTACCAGGTCGTATCGGAGTCGGGTTTTTTCTCAAGTACTTTTTCAAAGGTTTCCAGGGCGGATGCGCATTCTCCAAGTTTTATCTGGGCAAAACCTTTGAGTATCCCTGCATCTTCATAATCCTCATCCTTTGCAATCACTTCATCGAAAGCCTTTAAAGCATCCTCAAAGTTTTCCAGCTTCAGGAGGGCAAGCCCTTTCCTGTACCAGGCTTCCCTTGATCCGGGTTTTTCAGCCAGTATCTTTTCGAATGCCTGCAGGGCAGATTCATGCTTTCCAAGCTCCATTGCAAGCCTTCCTCTCCTGCACTGGATCTCCAGGTCATCCGGGTGCTTTTCAGCAAGTTTTTCAAAGGTTTCCAGGGATTTTTCATATTCCCCAAGTTCCATTAATGCCACTCCCAGGCTGTAGGAAAGGTCGGGATAATCAGGGCTGAGGGAAACTACTTTTTCAAGATACTCAAGTGCAGCTTCTTTTCTTCCAAGCCTTAGCAGGGATATTCCCCGGTTGTAGAGAGAATCGATGTCCTCAGGATTTACTTTAAGGACTTCTGCAAAGGCTTCTTCGGCTTTTTCGTATTCTTCTGAGGCAAAAAGCAAAAGCCCTTTATTCTTCCATGCATCCTCAAAGTCAGGTCTGAGTTTTATTGCTTCTTCAAAGGCTTCAAGGGCTTCTTCGGTTTTTCCAAGTTTTCCGAGCACTATTCCTTTCTTGTTCCAGCTCTTCTCCAGATAGGGATTCAGCCGCAGGCCTTCCTTAAATGCTTCCAGAGCTTCTTCATAGCGCTCCAGGGAATAGAGGGCAAAGCCTTTGTTCATCCAGCAGATTTCATCATCAGGCTTCAATTTTGCGGCATTTTCAAAAGCTTCAAGGGCAGGCTCAAATTTCTCCATCTCCAGAAAGATGATTCCTTTTTGAAGCCACAGGTTATTATTTTCAGGGTCCTTTTCCAGGCTTTTCGTAAGGGGTTCAAGGGCTTCTTCAAAACGCCCGAGCCCTGCAAGCACCGTACCCCTGAGTTTCTGGGCTTCGGCAGACTCAGGCTCGTATTCAAGCAGTTTTTCAAAGGCTTTGAGGGCTTCTTCGTATTTTCCTGTACTTGCAAGGAGCCGCCCCTGCTGGAGCCACGCGTCCGTATTTGCAGGCTCAAGCTCAGTAACACGGGCAAAGGACCGGGCAGCTTCTTCATAGTTCTTCAGCTTCAAAAGAGCAAGCGCCCTGTTGTACCATATATCTTTCATGTCAGGATAGATTTTAAGCATGGAATCAAAAGCTTCAAGGGCTTCTTCGTAGACCTGAAGTTTCATGAGTGCGAAACACTTGCAGTTCCAGGCTTCAAAATAAGCAGGATCAAGCCGAATGGCTTCTTCAAAAGCTTTTATGGCTTCGTTAAGCCTGAGAAGCTGTACAAGAGCAAAACCTTTCCTGAACCAGGCATCTTTGCGTCTGGAGTTAAGTTTCAGTACTTTTGAAAAGGTTTTTTCTGCTTCTTCATATCTTGAAAGTTCGCTTAAGAGAATTCCTTTGTGATAAAGTGCAGCTTCATTTGAAGGGAATTTCTTTAAGAAATCTTCGAGAGCTTCGAGAGCTTCTTCTTTTTTCCCTAACTTTGCAAGAACAAGGCATTTCTGTTCCAGTGCATTTATATTTCTTGGATTTTCCCTTATCAGAGAATCAAAACATTCGAGAGCATTTTCATATTTTTCAAGCTTTGTAAAGATAAGGCCTTTTGCGTAGCAGGCTTCCGAATCTTTTGGGTTAATTTCAAGTGCACGCCCGAAATTATCCAGAGCTTCTTCGTACCTTTCTGTCTTTCCGGCTACTGTCCCCATTGCGCGCCAGGCGGCTGTATATTCAGGCTTGAGTTCAAGAACTTTTTCAAAGCAAAGGATGGAAGCTTCATTTCTGTTTATTTCGGCAAACGCAAGCCCTCTCATATACCAGATTTCAGGGTCATCCGGAGATATTTCAAGGGCACTTTCGTAGGCATCAAGTGCTTCTTCAAATTTCTCGAGAGCTGCAAGACAAATTCCTTTTTTGTACAGGGCATCGGAGTTCCCGGGTTCGAGCTGCAGGACTTCATTAAACGAATTGAGGGCTTCCTGGGGTTTTTCAGTTTCAAGGAGAACAAGCCCCCTGTTAAAAAGGGCCCCTGTATGTCCCGGGTCTTTATCCAGAATTTTATTGAATGTGTTAACGGCTTTTTCGTATTTTTTGTGTTTTACCAGGTCAAGGCCTCTCTGAAAGGCTTCGTCGTGCACGATAATAATTCCTCCGATTTTCCCTTTTTTGCAATATGATCCTGCAGGCTCATTTGAGTTATATTTGAGTTCGATTACTTCTTTCCGTTTGGTGTGTATCTTTTTCACGAGAGTTTTATCTCAATAAACTGCGCGCCAGTGATATGTTGAAAACTGTACTGATAAATGTTACTTATATGTGATGCCGATTATGCTGCCGATAAATATTATACTGATAATTGTTTGCCGATAAACCTGTATTCTATATTTTTATATTTTACTTGTATTTTTTAATTTTATTTTCGTTTTTCTTGCGGGCCATTACTGGATATCTGGAATTTGCTATCATATTTGTTATCATTATAATTTTTATTTAGAACCTATTTTTCTAACATACTATATAAAGAATCTCCCATAAGTGTGAGTGGGAGAAAACTTTCAAAATTTGCTCTGCTCTTTGTTTACTCTGTATTTAAGCTGCTTTTCTAAAAATGGTTTACATTAATGGGGTATATGAAAAGATACTTCAATTATAAATTTGTTATAAGTTTTCTTCAAGGGCTTTTTTGAAGCTTTTACAGCTGTCTTTATTATAGCAGACAAGAAAAACAGTTTCAGGCAGCTCATTTTTCTCGAGAAACTCTTTTATCTGATAAACTGCAATCTCCGCAGCTCTTTCGGAAGGAAAACCGTATGCTCCTGTGCTTATGGCTGGAAAAGCAATTGTTTTTATTCTGTAGTCTCTGGCAAGCTCAAGGCTTTTCCTGTAGCAGGAAGCCAGAAGTTCATCCTCTCCTTTTTCTCCCTCTTTCCAGACAGGACCAACTGATTTTATCTATTAGGCTATACATTACCTTTACAGGGAGAAATTTTTTATGAAGATAGTAGAGTTATTAAAGGACAGTAAAATAAAAGTGTGGATGGCTGAGTATAAAAACAAACCCAATACTCAAAGAATTTACCTGCAGGGAATGAGGGCATACACGGACTATACGCATAAATCCCCTACGCAACTAATTGACGAGGCTAAAGCAGATATCCGCGCAGGTAAGCTGATGGATGAAAGGGCTATTTTTGAAGAGTTTACTTTATTTAATGAATCTTTAATTGATGCGGGACTTGCACCCAAAACCAGGGCGTCACATGTGACAGGTGTGAAATCATTCTTTATGAAATATTACATAGACATGCCGCGACTAAGAAATGATAAGAAAATAAAATCCTTAGAGAAAAACAAAAGGGTCCCTTCTAAAGAAGATCTACAAGCCGTTTTATCTGTGTCCTCTCCGCTTGAAAAATGTCTGGTTCTGGTTGGTTGCACAAGTGGACTTAGCGCAGAAGAAGTACGTAACCTTACATTAGAAGAATATTTTTCTGGTTATGATGAAAATGATGAGATCTGTACTTTACCACTTCGTAGAACAAAAACCGAGGTTGATTTTATCACATTTTTACCAAAAGAAACAACCAGAGCTATTAATTCATATTTGCAGTACAGAGAAAGGGAATTAAAAGCAAACAATGTTGTAAAAGAGCGTAGCTTGAAAAAGCAAAGGATCACACGAAATAGTAAGGGAGAAGCAACCGGATACCTGTTTATTAGAGAACATGTTCCAAATAAGTATAATGAAACAAAAAACGAGGAACTAAGACAGGTTACACACAATAGTTATATGAAAATATTCCAGCAAATTTCTAACAAGGCACAGAAGAACACTGCTTACGGAGATTGGAATCTAATTAGATCCCATAATTTAAGACGCTATTTTTATTCAGCTTTAATAAATGCAGGTGCTGATATTTTCACAGTGGATTTTCTATCTGGTCATGCAATACCAGAATCACAGTTTGCCTATATCGTTGCAGATCCTAAAAAGCTAAAAGAGAAGTATAAAAAATATACTGCATACCTAACTATTCAAAAAGACTTAGATATCTCAACCAGTCCGGAGTACCAGGCAGCCATTGATAGAGCAGAGAAAGCGGAAGCTGAGGCTGTAAGGGTATCTGTGGAACGTGCCGAACTACAAAAGCTTAAAGGTGATATTGAGGAGCTCTATAGAAGGTTAAAAAACACTCCCGAAGGTTTTGATCTGGCCGCGCCAATTATGCACAAACTACACCCGAAAAAGCTGCTGTTGTTGCCGGACGATGGGAGAGAATCAGAAGAACCTTGATTTCCCAAACTGGAAATAAATACATGCAGTACTATATTTAAAATACTATATATTTATAATAAACGTTGGTAGACGCTCTACATATATGTCACGATTTGCAATTTTTTAATGCCTTGACTGGTAGATGAATAATATATTAAAAATTCTATTGAACAGTTGTAGGCATATTAAAATACTTTTTCTACAAAACGGATAATATAAATTCAGGATAGCTAAAAATATGATTTAAGTCCATATTTTAAAATCACCATCGGTTGATATTCATTCATTTTTTAAAAATAGTATTCCATTCTAGCAACTGTATATAAACTTAATGGTTTTTGATCTAAGTAAACACGATAATCGCAATTAGTCTAACATGTGTAACATAGTAATAACACATAGCCAACATAAACGTAACGCTTATATACTCAGAGTGTGTATATAGTCGTGGAGTTTTAAGGGATTCTGCCCCAAGTAGAATAAGGAGTGTGAAAATATATGGAACTGATAATTGACGAAAAAATAAGGGATTTACTTCCCCCAATGACCGATGACGAATATAGAGGATTGGAACACAGTATCTTATGTGATGGATTTGACGCCGCGTTCCCAGTTATAGTATGGAAGGGAAAAGGCATTTTAGTTGATGGGTATGCAAGGGTTGAAATCTGTAACCAATATGGTATAGATTTCACATCAATCGAACACGAATTTATGTCTGAACACGATGTTTACATTTTTAGATTAGACAGTCAGTTAAACAGGAAATCTTTGAATAAAAAGAGCCGGGCATATTTAGTTGGTAAAAAATACTTAATGTTTGGGGAAGAACATACCGATATTTATAAACTGAGATGGATCTGGACAATTAAGAAATGTATTAAGGAAACAAATAAAGAAATATCAGACCTGTCACAAGGCATTAAAAAAATAACCGACGATATGGAAGATCACCCGGACGCATACACTTTAGAGGATATGGATAGAATTATTGAAAAGCAACCCGAACAGCGCGAGAAAATGGAAGCACTTTTTAAAAGATTGTCTGAATTATGTGATATGTGGGATAAGGTGTCTAAAATAAATGACACCGAGATTAATACAACTGTGCATGAACCTAAAATTAAAGCCGACATACCAAAAACTGAACCTGTACCAGCACAGGACCTAAAGTCACAGCTTGAGGTAATGAAATTAGCCAGACAAAAGAAAGCAGGTAAACAGAAAACCAAAAGGTGATCTTCGTGAGTGAGGCAACAATTAAAAAAGAAAATGGTAAGCTGTTAAAAAAGAAGGTTTGTCCAGTATGTAAAAACGAATTCTTTTCAAATCGGGATGATGCGGTTTTCTGTGACAAGGCATGCAGGCAACACGCATACAGACAAAGGTTAAAACAAGATAAAATAGAGGTTTAATAGCCTCTTAAATTTTATTCCTGATGACTGAAGTGAGCCAGAAGAACCTTAATTTTTTTCTCTTTTAGTACTGCTATTTTTCATCAATACTCAGGTCTATTAATATATGTTCGAATCTTATACTATAATTGTAACACTGAAACCTGAAAACTACTCTTTTTGAATTCCTTTTCTTAGCTTTGGCTTTATCCTAGCAAAAGCTTTAAATAGAAAGAAAGACATACTTATACTTGTTAGTGGAAGGACTAAATATGGACTACTAACAAACATAGATATTGGGGGATAAAAAATGTCAGTCAAAGCTACAAAAGAAAAGATAGCCTTAATGGTTTATGTCACGCCAGAGACCTACGAAGAAATTGATAGAAATCGTGGGACTCTTAAAAAATCAACCTACACAGCAATGGTGTTGGAAGAGATATTCAATCCAGAGAAAGCTGTAAAACTTTGCTTGTTTGACGACTTAGAAGCAGAGGACAAACATATGATGGAAACACCTGCCAGAAAAATATTTGGATCAGGGCCAGAAGAAGACAATGACACATACAGGCGTTTGAAAGAATAAAGGTGGTCAGAATGTCAACTGACACAGAAAAAGAATTAAGAGCAGACCAAAGTCTGCAGAATGCCGCCTCACCAAGCTTGTATCCTGCAGACCTTGAACTAACACACAAAATGTATGTCAGGGCGTGAAAAAGATGGATAATCCTGTATATAATAATGACTGCAAAGTATATAAAACTAACTCGACTGACTGTATATCTTCGCTCGTAATTGAAATTATCAATTTAATTACGGCAGATATGCAGATCTGTGATTCTAACTCCTGTCTGAATAATGGTGGTAGTATCACAGAGAGTGATCCAAGCAACTGGACAACTTTCGCCAGGGCAGTGAAACCGAAGAGACTAACGAAGAATGAAAGAAAAACGTTTAGTCTTGACTGTCGCAACTGTTCTGAAAAATGTGATATTGAATGCCTTGAAGCACGGGAAAACAGTGTTTTCATGCTTGAAGCTTTCCGGGGTGAGTGATGTGTTCACTTTTGAAAATGTTCCCCAAGAGATGAAAGCATTGAATCAGTGGGTATGTTGGAAATTTAAAGAAACCACTGAAAAGGACGGGACAGTTAAAAAGAGAAAGATTCCGTGTAAAACAAACGGTATCTATGCCTCTTCCATAAATGTGAGTACGTGGACAACCTTTGATAAAGCTGTTTCAGCAGTCGAAGAGGGTAAAAGAGTTGATGGCATAGGGTTTGTGTTTACCGATGAAAGCGGAATTGTAGGAGTTGACTTTGACCACATCATAGAGAACGGTGTTTTTACCCCAGATTCACTTGAGGAAGTTAAATCACTGAACTCTTACTCTGAAATTTCCCCAAGCGGTACGGGAGTACATGTTTACATCTTCGGGGAAAAAGAGGGAGAACAGTGTAAATTTAAACTACCTGATAAAACAGATAGAGAAGTTTACAATAATAAAAGATTCTTCACAGTTACCGGACAGACTTTAAACTGTTCTTCGACTGTGAACAAATCCCAGGAAGCTTTGAATGTGCTTTGTGCAAAGTGGGAGCTTCTTGATACCACACGCAAAGAAGCACAAGCGGAAGAAAGAAACGAGACATTAAAAAGCACAGGTGTAGAGTGTCTTACGTCACCTGAAATGAATGATGAGGAAATATTAAAGATTTGCAGACGTGCTAAGAACAAAGATAAGTTCAAAAAGCTGTTTGCAGGAGACATCTCTGAGTATAATAACGATGCTAGCGCAGCAGATCAGGCATTCTGTAACATACTCGCTTTCTATACCCAAAAACCCGAACAAATTGATAGAATATTCAGACAGTCTAAACTCATGAGGGATAAATGGGAAAGGGAAGATTACAGAGAATGGACAGTCACAACAGCCATAGACTCACACAGTGAATACTATCAGAAAAATAACAGCAAGAAAAAAGAAAAAATCACTGTTCTAGTGCCTGAAGAACTCACTACCATACTTAAAAAAGCTGAAGAAGATGGAATCACGGGTGTTCCTAACTGCTTAAAATGGATTGCAGAAAACAGTGAGGCACTTTTTACTCTGCCTAGATGTCTTCTGTTAAAAGAGATTATAGACGCCAGAGCAGGCATATTTGAAATGCCCGAAGTTATAAAAGATATAGGAAGAGTCTTTAAACTGGAAACAGAGAATCTCGAAATAATCTACGACAGAGTGAACACCATAAACTGTGAGTATCACAAAGAAAAGAAGAGAATTGAGCTTACAATTGCAAGGATAAACACTTACCCTGAAATTATGAGATCCAGGGCAGAACAGGAACTTCTAACAGGGGATCCGTACAAGTTTAACCTTGATACTTGGAAAAGAAGACACATAGGAGATGAAGTAGTCGGTCAAACTCTTATTGCTTGTGCCGGCAGCACGTTTATTGTAGGAAAGAACGCGGGACTGCATTTTAAGCCAAGCGGTGAGAGCGGAAAAGGTAAAACTTCAGGTGTTGACACCTTCCTCGATCAACTTCCACCATCTATGATTATTCGTGGTGGACTGTCTGACAAATACATTTATTACGGCGATGATATCAACGCCGGAAGTATCTGCTTTGTTGATGATAGGGACCTCTCAGACAACCTTAAAGAAGTTGTAAAGAACTCAATTTCAAATTTCCAGAAACCAGAGTTTCACAGGACTGTGATAAATGGGACTCCTAAGAAATTTAGGGCATCCCCAAGAACATCATGGATATTTGCCTCTGTTGACGGCTTTGATGATGAACAGATTGATAACAGGTTCCTCAAAGCAGATGTAGACTCAACACATGAGCAGGATGAAAAGGTTGCAGAATTCCAGAGAAAGGGGGAGTTCTCTGACATACTTACATCTGATAATGAAGACCTTGAAGTTTGCAAGTGCATGTTTGACATACTAAGTTTGTTCACTTATGATATCAGAGTTCCTTATGCAGAAGCAATAATCTGGAATCATGTAAAGAACAGACGCAACCAGCCAAAGTTTATTGACATAATCAGATCTGTGTGTCTCTATAAAATTTACCAGAGAGAATGTGTTTCTGGTTGCTTCCTTGCAAATATGGAAGACTACACACAGGCTGTGGAGATTTACAAAGGGACTGCTACACAGAACAACATCAACCTTACAGCACAAGAACAGAAAGTTCTCAATGTGTTTATTACACAAAATAAGGCCGTAGGCTACTACAAAAACCCTCTAAAGACGGCTGCAGCTAGAATGGATATTGAGGAACTCATGGACGCCACAGGATTTAAAAGGTCCAGGTTGGTCCAGATCCTTGAGGGCAGAAGGGACAGAAACACGTATGGAATGTTTGACAAAGTTGATCAGCTTTATAAGGAAGAAAGCGAGACCGGAAGGAAAACGCTTTATTTCTACAAAGGAAACGTTGATTTTTCCACCTTTGAAAGATTTACAAGCATAAAATCCACAGAGGATGTGGAAAAACTTACTGAAAATATAAAGCGGCAACTTCAATCAACAACAGCCTCAACTGTTACCATCGAAAACGATATCAGGAGTCGTATTATTTCCAACTGTTACCATCTGTTACCAAGTGTTACCAAGCAAATGGTAACAGTTAAATCAACATCAGTATCCTCGAAAGGTGTACTAATATACAATACTGTTACCACTTTCTCGGAAAAGAGAGAGACACAAAATTTCTGTGTTTCAGAATTTGACCGGCACTCAACTTCCGGTCAAAACACACAAAATGAAAATTTCTCTTTGTGTGGCTCAAAAACCCGAGATTTTGGTAACAGTACCGTAAATCAGGACAAAAAAGTGTCCTCCGATAACGAAAATACCTGTTACCACACTATGGTAACAGTTGGTAACAGTTGGTGTCAGTCAGAAATCGACAAATCTACTGATAGTGATTTACTGTTACCAGTATCAGCAAACACTGACAAAGTAGGTGTTGGTAAGGTAGTTTCAGCCGATGAGGCTTTCAAATTGTTTGATGAAGAGGTGGCTTAAATGGTGACTTTCTTTGTTGACATTGAAACCGACAACTCAAAAGATTTAGGGCTTGATCCTTACAGATCTGAGATAGTAACTTTTCAGATCATGACAGGGTCAAAGAACCCTCTTGTGATTCAGGACATAGAAGGAATTAAAAAGTACAAGGATAGGCTAGAATCAAGCCTTGTAGTAGGACACAACATAAAGTTTGAATGTAAGTTCCTAAAGCATCATTTAGGCATAACATTGAAAAATGTTTATGATACGATGGTTGCAGAGCACGTACTAACCTGCGGAGCTTCAGGGCTTACTTCATTGAAAAGCTTGGTCCTCAAATACTGTGGGATCAATCTTGACAAAGGAATGCAAACATCCTTTGCAAAAGGTAAGGAACTGTCACAGGCTCAGGTTGAATATGCAGTTCAGGACATCTTGTATCTTCCAGAGATAATGAATCAGCAGATGGCAAAGATAAAGCTGCTCGGCCTTGAGAATATATTGGACATAGAAATGAAGTGCATACCCGCAGTAGCCTGGATGGAGCTATCAGGAATGAATATAGACCTAAATCTTTTAAAAGAGATTGAGGAAAGAGTCAGGAAGGAGAACGAAGATAAAATAAAGAAATTGTCTGAAAAATTCTGTGTTAAGGAAGCAACAACACAGCAAACACTCACGGGGGATGAAATACAAAATAAAATTAATATTAAATCATCCACACAATTGTTAAAAGCACTTCAAAGCAAAGGTTACAATCTGGAAAGCACAGGTAAGAAAGCGTTCTTAAAATACAAAGGTGATCCGCTTATCACAGAAATTGAGCAGTTTAGGGCAACTGAAAAGCTGCTAAGCAGCTTCATAGATCCCATACTTGGGACAGGTAAGACAGGTGAATCCTTTGTAAATCCTGTAACTGGCAGGGTACATGCTAATTTCAATCAGTGTGGTGCTCTGTCTGGCCGGTTCTCCTGTGAAGATCCAAACCTACAGCAACAACCAAGCAAGGCAGATAAGAAATGGAGAGAAATATATAAAGCCTCTAAAGGATGTAAGATAGTAGCGGCTGACTATTCACAGGAAGAGCTTAGGATTATAGGGCAACTCTCCGGTGATCCCGGGTACATAAAAGCCTATAAAGAGAATCTGGACCTTCACAAACAGACTGCAGCTACAATGTTTAACACGCCTTTAGAAATGGTGACCAAGACACAACGTACTATGGCAAAGTCAATAAACTTTGGACTAAACTATGGTATGGGTGCAGAGTCCTTAAAATCGAAGCTTAAAGAGGATGCAGGTGTTGATGTTACTGTAGATGAGGCAGAAAGGTTAAAGAAAGCTTTCCAGAGAATGTATCCAAAAGTTACCAGCTACTTGCATGATGCAGGAGAAAGAGGTTTTGAAACTGGCTTTGTGGATACTCTGGCAGGCAGGAAGTGTAACACAAAAGCAATGCCTAAGAATAAACAGTTAGAAGAATACACAATCAGAAACAGGGGAAAGAATTTACCAGTTCAAGGTTTGGGAGCAGACATATTAAAAACTGCTATGGGAAATCTGTTTCTGGTGTTGGAACCAAAGGGTGTAAAACTGATAAATGCTGTGCATGATGAGCTTGTCTTTGAGTGCAAGGCCGAAGATGCTGAAGAAGTGGCAGCAACTGTGAAGGCAGAAATGGAAAGGGTAGAAAGCCTTTACCTGACAGCATTACCTTCTCAATGTGATGTCACCATTGCAGACTATTGGAAGAAGGATTAAACCTTCTTTTTTAAATTTAGAATAAAAAGGAGTGGGTAATAATGTTACTTAACACACGGGAAGCTAACGGCAGTATTGAACTTAAATATTCTTTATTTGAGGAACCTAACGGTTTTCAGAGAGAATACACAAAGAGTGTGGTCTTGAGCACTTTACCACACAATTCTCTAATACTCACAGATGACACAGACAGGTTTGAACGGTTTGAAGTAACGGTTGATGAATTAATAAATCTGATAAAAGTACACGGAAAACCTTACAATGAAAATATTCAGAATATTAGTTCATGGAATTGCGAGACAGAAGACGTTGAGACTTTAAAATTGTATATAGAGAGAGCAAGGGTAAGGGCTAAAACCGAAAAAGAAAAAACTGATGTAGATAAAGAAGTTGAGAAACACAAAGAAAAGTACGATAAATATGTTGTTATGAGTGCGACTTTTTCAGAAGCATATGATATGTTAGGTTTTGATAATGTAGAAAATAACCTAATAGCCTGTGATTATAAAGGCGATTGTCTTCTTGAGAAAGAACCTAATTTTTTTTATTCAAATGAAAATGTGAAAAGTGAGTTGGTAATAATACATATCAGCGAGTTGTTAGAGAAAATTGAAGAATCTGATTATTTCGAGTATATAAGTTCAAAAGATGATTAAATCATCTTTCTATATTTTTTAAATCTGGCTATTTTCCATTGACCTAACAAGTCAAAACCTCAGAATTCTAAAAATCAACTCTACCAATTACGTTTCTTGTATTTGCTCTTTTAGACAGTTCATAAGCATCGGTTGGCTTCATCTATATTTATAAAAACTGCTTAAGTATTCATGGTGTGGACTAAAAGCTTTAAAACCTGTTAGAAACGTATAGCAAAGTTAACTGACACTGATTCTTCTTTTTCTTCCTATAACTTACTTAAAATCTACGTAGGTTATACGCAGCTTCTACGTTACTGAAATAAACCATTAACTAGAGAATTAAAGTCTGATTTTATCTGATTTTATTTGACGTAAAAGCGTCTATTGTAATATTTTTTAATCTAAAACACATATTCTATACTACTTTAAGTACTATAACAACGTATAATTATGTATAAAGAAAGTTAACATGGAGGGAGTTAATGGGTAAGGTATTTTTGACCAGTTCAGGTTCTTTGCTTGCTACGCTTAACAAATCTTATTGCAAGAAATTAGGCATCAGGCAAGGCACTGAGATCAAACAGACGTTAATAGGAAATAAAATAATTGTTGAAAAATTGTGATGGTGGGATCATGAATCGAGACAAGTTAATTGATATGATTTTTATGCCTGTTGTCTGCCTGATAACACTAATCAATGAAAAATTACGACCAAATTATTATGAGGTTTATGATGAGTGGGACGCAAGAGAACAGTATGAGAAAAGAAAACAAATGACGAAGAAAAGTAAACATGCTAAAAAACCAAAAATAAATAAAGAAGACATGAAAAACGCAGCAGAAGAGTTTTCAAACAGTATGAAGGTGAATTAAATGGTAACAAAAACGAAAAGCACACAGAGGAAGTCACAGAAAGTAAGTGTGGATTACATCATAACTGCCAGCTTTGCCTATGGTCCGTTTAAAAGTAAAAGGGCTGCAATTGCTTACAAGAGAAAAGTATCTGGTGTCAAAGGTGCTGCAACATCTGCAATAAGTAAAGTCGCAGGTGGATACAAATTTAATGCCAGGCTGAGGATTGGGTGCAAAACAGGGGATAAGGCCAAAGCACTTAATGCAGTCAAGACAGGTGCTCCAAATGCAAGGGTAAGCATATCAAAAGCTTAAAAATGGGGGTGTAGCCAATGGCTACAGGTCACGCCACTATAAAAGGCAGAAATGGGACTTCCACAAGTGGTAAAAAAGTTTCTGTGTATTCTCCACAGTACAGCGCAACAACAGGTAAAAAAGCTCCGGACCGTGAAACGACATCGTACGAAGAAGCACAAGTACAGATGGCGGCTGCACAGACAGAAATTAAGGCCAGTTCTGAGGGAGTCACATCCTACTACACCAAATTAACCAATGCACAGAAAAAGAAGAGAATGGAAGAGTACCAGGCAAGGCTTAAAGCCGGTAAAACTGGACGCTCTCAATCAACACAGCATGTAAAAGCCTATGAAGACCGGAACAAACATGTTGCGTCAACTAAACAAACTGTTTCTGTGACTCCTCTACTTGACAAATCTGGGAAAGCTATCCAACAGATTCAATTAGGTAAGGGCAGCAGTCACATTGTCGGGATTCGTGGAGTTCAATATAAAACCGATGCGAAAGGCAATCCCACAGACACAAAGGTAATTTCTGATACTTACCGGAATAAAGCATACACATATAGACAGCAGACCGGGAAACAACTGTCAATGTCTTCGGGCCTACAAGCAAGTGTTGGAAATGCTGTACAGTCTTACTTATCGACTGCATCTGTTGAGAAAGTCAATAAGCTGAACTATTATGCTTCGCTTCCAATCACAAGCGGCACAAATGACTGGCAGAAAAATAAAATAAAGCAAGCAAGAAACTTTATTCTAAATGCAACACCCAAGAATGAAAAGGCTTCTGTGGTTGCTGAATATAAACGCTTTGATACTGATATTCAGAAGTACAAACAGGAGACAGGATATTCAAATAAAAAGATTGTCGGGATACTAACAGGAAAAGCAGATTCAACGACAACAACCGCTTTTGGTGCTGGTACAGTTGGTTGGAATACAAAACCAGTAAGTACCAAAGGAAAAACACAACCGTTTAAAACGGTAAAACAGCTCAAAAACGAAGAACTAGATAAAAACATAGCTGAGTTTGCAGGTAATAACAAGATAAAAGCTTTCATTGGGGATGTCTACAAAGTCACTTCAAGCGTAGAAAACATGAAAGATCGTTCTGCATTGAAGCATGAGCAGTGGAATAGTGGACATGAAAAGGCTATATCAGGTAAAACCCTGACATGGTCACAGAAACCTGTTAACGCTCTAACTACCTTACAAAATTACACTGAAAAGCTTGTGGACGATGCAAAGCATCCATATCTAGCAATTCCAGAGAACACAGTTCAAATGATTGAAGGTGTTCCAGCCGGCTTGTTAAAAGCTGCAGATTATGGAATTCAAACAAAGGGAAAATCTCTTAAACCACAAGCAATTGATTTTGTGCAGAGTACCATAGAATTTCCATTTGTGGTACTTGGTGCAGGTCACAGGGTACTAAAGCCAGGTGGTACCAAAGATTTCGAGGCATTGCAGACATTATCAGACGCTTCTGGTATGCTTCTGCTAGGGAAAGCTGGTATTCCGGCCACTAAGAAAGCTGTGGGTGTGCCTTTAAAAGCAACAGGTAGAGCTACAGGGCTTATACGTGATAAGACAGTTTTAATCAAAAACCAGCCTTATCATCCGGTAGGATCCCAGGCCGCAATGATTGAAGCTGTCACAAAAGCCGATAAAATATCAGGTACAAGGGCAACATCTGTTAATTATATTTACCAGCCAGTTCAAGGCTCTCCTATGGGTATTAAAACACATATTAACCCAATTACCGGCAACCAGTTCACTTGGGGGAGAGCTGTAAAGAAACTTCAAGGATTGCAAGAACAAACCTTAACCAGGTATAAAGAAGCTGGAAGGATTGGGGATGATGCCTACGCTGCACCTGTGCACACCTCTTACATGGTACCAGACCTTACAAAAAAGCATTATGAGCAGGTTGGGGGTCACTTTATTGATAAGCACAGAGCATTGAAATTTAAACAAGAAATTCAACTGCTTGAAGACATTCCTACTGTGGCTTCGGAACTCACAGAATTGCATAAAAAAGCAATTAGTGATTATGCAAAGACCGGCGAACTGGACCCTAAAGCATTTCAAGACATGCAAACGAGGGCAGAAGCAAAGTCAAAGCGGATTGGTCAACCAGTCGCAACAGTTACCCCTAAAACAGGTGCAGGATTTATAAAACCTGAATTAGAGGTTTTGTTGGTCTATGGTAATGAGATGTCCACTAAAATAACATCCTCAAAAACAGTTGGTTATACTGCATCTGGTGTGAGAATCAAGAAACTAAGGTTCGGAACACAGGAAGCTGTAAAAAACAAACTGTGGATGTTAGAAAACTTACAGTACAACTGGAAGAACTTTGCAACTGGTAAAGGTGAATACGTTAAAGGTATGTCTGAGTTTGCCAATCGAAAGATTGCAGAAGAACAGGGTATTGCTTTAATGAAGCCTAACCAGTACAGGAAACACGGTACAAGCCACACAGTACCTGTAGAAACCAACATTGTGAAACTGTGGAAAGCATCGCCTGAATTACAAAAGAAATATAGCCTTAAAGAATTCCGGGTTGCTGCCAGGTTACACGATGAAATGAGAATATACGGGACATCTAAGGCAGGTGAAACAGAACCTATTGCACACGGTCCGGCAATGGCTAAAGCCATAAGAACTGGTAGAATAAAAGACAAAGAATTGCAAGCCTTACCGAAAGCATCACAGCTCAGAGTTGCAAAAGCAATTGAAACCCATATGACTATTAAACCATTGAGCACAAAAGCACCTATCCAGGGATTGAAAACAATATTAACACGTCCTAGTGACTTCCAGAAAGCTTTAGCAACTGCTGATAGGCTGGCAAGAGCACAGGAAGTAGGTCACTTAAGGAAAGGAATGGTGTTTAAGCTACCGGAAGAAACTGCAGGATTTAGAGCAAAGAATCTTTTATCAGATACAGCCAATATGCGCGGCTTTGTGTCAGATACAACGGCAGAGCTCTTACCAAAAAGAACAAAGCTTACCGGACTAAAACCCCAAACCAGAACAGCAAAACAAAAGAAACCGTCAAGTGCAAGGCAGAGCAAGGATGTAGTAAGGGATTATGAATATAGTAAAAAGAGATCTAGTTACTATAGTGCTATAGTACCTTTAACAGTTGCCTCTGTACCTTTGCAGAAACTTGATTATGAATATAAAAAACAAAAGGATTCAAAGTACGTTGTACCTGTAGGGAGTGGTTATAAAAAAGCTGGAAAAGCTGAGTATAAATCAACTGGTTACACAGGTAAAAAGTCATCTAAATATACACAGAAAACAGACAGCTATAAACCTGTATCAGGTAGTGGGTATAAACGTCTGCCAACATCCACTAAACCGGCAACAACTGGTAAAAGTGGGTATAAACCTAAGACATCTGATAAGAAAATCATTATTCCTCCAATTGTGAGGAAGAAAAAGTCAGGTGAAACAAAAGATAGGCAGGTCAGAACCTTCCAGAAAGCACACAGAACGAGAAAGAATACGATGGGAAGCTTTGAAACGTTATTTGGCACTTCTGTGAGATTTAAGAAACCTGCAAAGCGAAAGACAATTAAAAACCGAACTGTAAAAACAAAAGGAAGGAAATAAACCTTCCTATTTCTTTTTAAAACACACGTTTATTTTTTCTCTCTTACGTTTTTAAACTTTGTTTTTTGTCTGCTTATTTCTTTACCTGTCACAGAGTCATACTTTATCCACATACTCAACCTTGGATAAAATATTTGGTAACGTTCTTTTATTTGACCGTGTAGACCGTCTATATCACGTATTGCTATACAAAATCCCCCTTAAGACCTGTAATAAGTTAACTGTATTGATATTATTTAACAGTTTTGAAAACATGCCTGACACTTTGGTGAAATCAAGGAAACCTATTTCAAAAGGAAGAAAACAAATCCTCTCTTTTCTTTTTTGTTATTAACCAAGCATAAAGAAACCTTCTTTTCATGCTTTTTAAAACAATCATTACTTGTTTGACTGTTTGCCTTATAGCTGAAGAGTCTTTTAAGAAACAGTTAAAAACAAGGATTCTCACAACTCCTTTCTAAACACGGCTCAGAGTCGAAAATGAACTTTGTTTAACATACTTTACCGATACGGATTTTATTTTAGAGTTTGTAAAGGTTAATAGCAAAGCTCATGTTTGAAACTGAGATTTTCGACTTGCGTTCTAAAAGGAGTCAATGAAGCCAAATAGAGCCAGTTTGTAACGTTTACCGTCACTGATTATTTTTACTATTTTTTATGGTTAGGGATATTTGCCCTACCTAATAAACGTATAGGCTTCAAAGAATCCCACAGAACTTAACACAGGCTTAATCTTAGGTTATAGGTTGAGAGTAAATTGGAGAGCTGGGGTATTTCTTCAAAGGGTTGTTTTTTAAAGGCTTGTTGGGCTTTAAATCAGGTTGTTGTGTATAAACCTGAACTTGGGTATGTGTTCATTCGTGGCTGAGTGAACATTCAAAGATGGTTTATACACAACACATTCTATAATTAGTTTGTAAGTTATTAAATGTTCTCACTTTAAACAATAAAGCAAACACTTTAGTATCTAAATCTAAGAACTGTTTTTAGTTACTATACACTAAAAGATATACTTTTAAGTGAAAAGCATGTTTTGTTTTATTATTCCTGTGTAATCGAACAGCGTACCTTATTACATCATACAGGAAGTTATATATACTTTAAAAGCCTATATTATAGTATATACATTTAATTGTCAATTAATGACTGCATATATGGAGTGGATAGATTGGATAAGCTGTGTGCAATTTATGCAAGGGTTAGCCCTACAAAGCATGTAAAAATCAATAACCTACACGCTTCGCTTGTTGAGGCACTGGAAATATGCAGGGCAGATGCAGCAAGGGACGGGTACAATATCACAGAGGAGTATATTGATGAGTATGTGTCAGGCAAGTCATCTAAACTCATGACTAACTTCAATAAAATGCTGGAAGATGCCAGGGCAGGAAAGTTCACCAGGGTTTACAGTCGCAGGGTAAACCGTTTTGGCAGAAACAGAAATGATATGTTAAGAGCTCAGATTGAGCTTGATGAACTCGGAATAAGTCTAAAGTTTGTTGAGAATGGGATTGATACATCTCAACCTTTTGGTAAATCAATCATGGCTATGATGGCAGAGTTGGCACAAATGGAAAGAGAAGAAATTCTTGAAAACACTAAGAGAGGCCGAGAGGCAAGGAAAGAAAAAGGTTTGCCGTTTGGGCCTAAACACAAGGAACTGAAAACCTTATCCATAAAACAGGTAAGAGCAAACAGATTACTGCCTGTAACTGATAAAAATAAATATACATGGACTCAACTTGAAGAAATCACAGAAGTTAAAAGATCAACTCTTATCAGGAAACTGAAAGAAGAGGGGTACTGGGATTATACAAAAAGAGAGGTTAAATAAACGTCTGGTCACAATCCAAATGATTTCTTTCAATGTGACCACATGAAAATAAAAATTTTCTCATGAAACATGAAGAAACATTAAGGCTAAGAATAAGGGAGTGAAAAAACGATGGAACAAACTGATGATTCTGTGAACGTTGGGGGTCCAGAATACGACTCAAAGGACGACTACATAAAATCACTGGCTAACTTGTTTTACAAGATTAACGGTGCTGCAGATTGCCGGGATAAATCACAACTTGTGTGGCTATTGGATTATTATGTGGACATACTGATTAACAGAATGATTGACCCAAACGACAGGGAAGCAATGCGAGAAGCAAAGAACACATTGTTTGAAGTAGAACAGGATAAAGAACTAAAAAAAGAACGGCAGAAGACCAAAGAAAAATCTATACTTTCAGTAGACGGAAGGCAAGATGCTAGTATTGCAACAAATAAAATAATTTTTGGTGAACTTATCACCTACTTTGACAGGTATTACGGCTTTGAAACACAGTTGGCGGTGATGTTGTGAGCACAGAAATACCAGGGATCAACATGTCAAACCCCTTCTTAAAACGGATCATGGAAGCCAGGGAAGCAACCAAGTGTAAATGTGAGTTCTGTGACTTCATCGGAAACGGTATTCTTGACCTACAGGACCACATAACCAAGAAACACCCGGATAAGAACCCTTACATTGATCCTCTCAGGGAAGTTAAAAAGCTGTACCTGAATAAGGACGCTCATAGGTTGACTATGGGAGAACTATTCGGCTCCAAGATCACCAGCAAACATAACCAGAACTGTATCCTGAATATCGTAGGAAAACAGGGTATGGGTAAATCAAATGCTGCTCTGTACATAGCCACAAAAACGAGTGAGTGGATCGCACAGCACAAAGGTGGAAAGCCAGAGGACTATTTCACTATAGATAATTGTGCAATCATGGAACTGGATACTATCATACCAATTGTGAAGAATATAGACAAGAAAAGATACAATATCTTTATTCTGGATGATATAGGGGCTTCTTATGGAGCTAGGGACTACCAGAACGTTGTAAACAAAGCATTCAACAAGATTATCCAGACGTTCAGGGATTCAAACACTCTGGTAATTCTGACAATGCCTGATGACTTCCTGATTGACAAAGTCCCAAGAAAGCTGGCACACTTCCAGATTGAAATGACGACCCAAGTATTTCACAAGAATGTTTCAATAGGTAAGCTCTCAGAGGTAAAAGAAATTTATAAAGCTCATAAAACCATATATCCGTTTGTCTGTGAGAATGGAGTGAAATACACCCGGTGTTTGTTCAGGCTGGTAGAAGGGCCACTACACAATGAGTATGAACGCAGGAGATCTGAAATAAGAAAGAGAATGACACAGGATTGTATAGATACTGTGGCTGAAGCCTCTGACAAAGTTGAAGAAGGGAAGGTTAAGCAGGTTCCTAAGTATCAGGCAATATCTGAAAAAGTGTATCAGAAGACTTTAGAGAACCCTAAAATCTCACAGAGAAAGTTAGCTGAAGAATTTGGCTGTAATAAAGCAACCATCAAACAAGCTATTGACCATGCAAAACAGCAACTAGGGGAAGAATAACCCTTTTTGCCCTATAATCCAGTTAAAATCATATTAGTCAACTTCCGACCAACCGGACAGAACACACATTTGCATTTAAAGTAACAATATAAGAGGGATATACTATGGTATGGGATACAAAAGACTTTGAGAGACTCACAAAGGAATATGATCTGGTATGTGCGAAGCTTTCACTTGCAAAGAGTACCAGCAAGTCTGCTAGAAGTGAAATGTCTGAGAACCAGAAATTAAACACACAAGAGTATCGGGTAGCCTGTGAATATGAGGACAGGGTACTTGAAACCCTAAATGAAATCGAAATGCTGAAAACGAAAGTGTTCAACTCACTGAATGAGTTAGACAAAAGGCTTAAAGAAATAAATGTTAGAAATATCTAACAATCCTTAAATACTTTGGGAGCGTATATATAAGTGAGCACAGTTTATGGGGAGTTCTAAAAACCCCTAAAAACGTTTTCTTTCCTGATAAAGCCTGTAGCCTTGCGGGCAAGTCATCTCTCACACGGGATGTGGGGTAGACCTTTCCCATATCCCGGCTATTCTGCTTTTCTATATCTGTGTTTTCTTTTAGCTGTCAAACATTTCTATTAATTCGAATTCTTTATATACAATTAATCCCCAATTAGTGCTGTATAGCCTAATAGCTAAAAACAGGACCAACTGTATGTATAACGTATTTTGCAGGCAGAAGGTGCCCTGATGTAATTTTTGCTTCTCCTGTAGGGCAGCCGTTAAGAGTTCTGCATTCTTCTAGCAACCCGGGACCCGCTGCCCTGTGAATGGCTCCATCCACTCCTCCGCCTCCGAGAAGCGTATTATTTGCCGCATTGACAATGGCATCCACTTTCATTTTCACTATATCTCCCTCAAATATCCTTATTCTATCAGTGTTTAGTTTCATACCAGATTCCTTCTCTATTCTCTTATTTTTTTACACAGCTGATAAGGGGGTTTGTCCTGTACTTTAGAATTTTTCGGTGGCGGATTTCATATAGCATATTTGTCTACTTATTTTACGTCCTCTTTTCTTAAAGGTCACAGTTTTTTGATTCGTATGCTCCCAAACAATGATATAGCATAAAATCCAGATTATATTAGTCAATCCGAAAACGGGGATTTCGGTGACCTGCAGGCTTAATTGCCCGTTGAATAAGCTCTAAAATTTTATATGCCTCAAGGGGTTACCGGGGCAATCCTGCTATAAAAACGACTTCTAAATTAAAAAACTCTGAACGGTCATATTTATCGCCAAAATAAATCAGCGGTAAAAACATGGCCGGAAGATTTTCTTAAACATATTTCTTAACTGTGGCTATATACAGCCAGAATATATCTCTGAATTATTTCGATGGGGAGACTAACCATGGGTGATATGACACTTAAAGAGAGACTTTTAAACGCGCTGGAAGGAAAGAAAGTTGACAAAGTACCTGTTTGTTCTGTAACTCAGACAGGAATTGTGGAATTAATGGATGAAGTTGGAGCTGCCTGGCCGGAGGCTCACTCTGACTCTGAAAAAATGGCAAAACTGGCGATTGCAAACTATGAGCTCAGCGGGCTCGAAGCTGTAAGGGTTCCATACTGCCTTACCGTGCTTGCAGAAGCAATGGGCTGTGAGGTCAATATGGGTACAAAGAACAGGCAGCCTTCTGTTACGGCTCATCCTTATCCCAAAGACCTTGAAGGTATGGAAATGCCTGAGAACCTTCTTGATAAGGGCAGGATCCAGGCTGTACTCGGCGCGATTAAAATTATCCGAGAAAAAGTAGGATCTGACGTGCCTGTTATTGGGGGAATGGAAGGTCCGGTTACCCTTGCATCAGACCTTGCAAGCGTGAAGTCTTTTATGAAATGGTCTCTGAAAAAGCCTGAGCTCCTTGAGCAGGTACTGGACTTCGCGACCGAAGCCACAATAAGCTATGCAAATTCTATGGTAGATGCAGGTGCAGACATTATTGCCATTGCGGATCCTGTAGCATCTCCTGACCTTATGAGTCCCGACTCTTTTAAAACTATGCTTCAATCGAGACTCCAGAAGTTCTCCTCAAGCGTTAACTCGGTTACAGTACTGCATGTCTGCGGCAATGTAAACCCCATCCTTGACTATATGGCAGACTGTGGCTTTGAAGGTCTGAGTGTTGAAGAAAAGATCGGGAGTGCAAAGAAAGCTAAAGAAATACTCGGGGGCAGAGCAAGGCTTGTAGGAAACATTTCAAGCCCGTTCACTTTGCTTCCAGGTCCGGTTGATAAAATAAAAGCTGAGGCCAAACAGGCTATTGCAGATGGCGTTGATGTGCTCGCACCTGGCTGTGGAATTGCACCTATGACCCCGGTTTCTCATATTAAAGCTATGGTAGAAGCAAGGAACGAGTATTACGCTTGATTTTTTAAAAAACAGATTCTTAATTTTTAATTTCATTTTTTTAAAGGACTTCCAGACAGGCTGCTGGAGGCTTTCTGCAAGTTATAGCTTGAAAACCGGTGGCTGCGGAGGTAAGAATGGGTATTTTCCGGCCATTTGAAAAAAAGGGCTTCGAAAGCTGCCTTTGAATTTGCAAGTGCAGCTGCTTCGAGCCTTGAAATGGTAAATTTGCTTTTAGAGGCCGTAGTTCTCCGGCAGGAAGACTTTGACTTCCTTTTTATATTTGTCAAGGCAGTCGCTCATGAACTTTTCCTTGTCGTCGGTAAGGGCTTCGAAAGCTGCCTTTGCATTTGCAAGTGCTGTTGCTTCGAACCTTGAAAGGGCGAGTTTATCTTTTGCTCCCTCTTCAACGATTTTAATGCATTCGAGAGCGGCATTCTTGGCACGGAGGTATATATCATTTCCATCCTTGACGATTGCCTGCCCGACTCTGTAGGCGTTCGGGTATGCGAGTACATAGCCCTGCGGGTCTCTGTTTATGTCAGAAGCCACGAACATGTCTCTCAGTACCTTTTCATTGCCTGACTCCAGGGCGACGTTCATGAGAGCACAGTCGTATGCAAGGGTCTCGGACCAGCACTGAACTGTTGTACCGCCGAATTCACCGTGGTATTCAACAGATTCGTTGGACCAGAGGTCACAGCACTGCATGACCAGGTTGCCCATAAGGTCGGAGTGAGCACAGGTTGAGGTCTTACCTTCCTGAGTTATGGGGACGCCTGCAATGGCCTTTACGATGGTGTTCTCGTAGCCGCAGTCTTTTCCAGGGCCCACTGCGCCTGCTTCGTAAGCAACGAGAGACCTGGGGGCGGAAATTGCCCTTGCGATAATTGCAAGTGTGTGGGCGAGGTTCTTGTCAAGGAGACCGCCTGCGATGAACATTGCGGTGTTTGCCTGGGCACAGTCTGTGTCACCAGCTGCAACAGTGCCGGTTTTCTTTGCAATTGCTGCAATGTCGGACCAGATCATTTCCATGTCCATACTGCCGAGAACGCCTATGCCGTAAAGTACTCCAGCCATGTCGTTTCTGAGAATTGCATAGTCGAATACTTCTTTACCTCCCATTGATTCAACGGACAGGAGGTCAGCACCGGATTTTGCGCATTCTTCGAAAGCCTCGAGGAAGACGGAGTACTTGTCGCCTCTGAGCTGGAGGAAGTCCCTGTTCTCACGGATATCACCGATTGTGTGGCGGAGGGCACATTTTATGCCGTATTCATCATGGTAATCTTCCATGATGGTTTTCTGGGCATGTGCAACTGCTGCTCCCCAATCAGGGTGATTGGACATCTGCTGGACGTGTTCGGTTTCAAGCACAACAGATGGAGCTCCAATCTGAACCATCCTTGCCATGATGTCTGTGGTGATCCTTTCATACTCTTTTACGAGCTTCTCTTTGGATGCACCTGCTTCAGGTCTCGGGGCATAGTTAACTTCGGGAGTTGTGTATCCGGCACCAATTTCAAGTCCAAGTCCTGCTTTAACGGGCTTGACAGCTTTTCCGAAAACCATGTCATCTGCTTTTGCATAAGCCATTTTAGTAAATCTTGCTACTGCCATCTACTCCACCTCCTCAGTGTTTATGGAATTTCTCCCTCAATTTTACGATGTTGTCGCCATGCTCCTTAATGAAATCAGCCATCTTCGGGGCATCAGCTGCTTCTTCACCATACACTCCAAGTTCGTACTGAGATACGAAGTCCTGGTTAACAGCACCACCACCGCATGCAAAAGGAATTCTATAACCTTTTTCAAGGAGCTTGTCATTAACTTCCTTAAAGGCATACATGGTTGTGGTCATAAGGGCTGTACCGGTGAGCATAAGTGGATTCTCTTTTTCCACAGAAGCTATGACTTCATCTACAGGTACATCTCTGCCCAGGTCTACTACATCGTATCCGTTGGCTCTGAGCAATGCGGCCACAATATTCTTTCCGATATCATGGACGTCACCTTCAGCAACGTGGCAGACAACTTTTCCTTTGACCGTTGGTGCTTTTCCTGCCTTCTTCTTTATGAATTCGATACCTTCCAGCATAGCGTCAGCAGACATCATGACGTTTGGCAGGAAAATGACTCCTTCATCGTAAAGTCTGGTGACTACCCCCATACCAACCATTAACGCGTCATCAATAAGGGAGATTGGGTCCTTTCCAGAGCCAATGGCTTTTTCCAGCCCTTCCACAACGTCATCTTCTTCGCCTTCGAAAATGGCTTTTGCTATCGGGTAAACTAATTTGTCTTTTGGATAAAGTTCTTCTGCAGCTTCTTCTGGTGTCATTTGCTTTTCCATTTTTACATTGTAGCGTACCAGAATCTTACTGGGATCAATTTGTATCAAATATCTAACCTCCATTTAAGCTCTTGAGGAGCAATCCCTGGTTTATAGGGGCAAAAGCAGGGTTAAAATAAAAGTTCCTGGTAAGATCCTAAAAAGCCAAGATGCCATCTAACTTCCCCATTTTTAGATACGGACACCTAAATATGATCTAAATAGGTATTAATTCCCAAAATCTTCCCAATTTATTAACGGGACTTACAACTCCCCTTAATTTAATTGTGACTCGATATATATAAGATTCACTGAGCAAGTTTAAGGTTCTGAGACTGAAAAAAGGTAATTTTAGTTCGTCAAGGTATCGTGTTTTTTCATTTTATATAATTAGATTTTTTTATCACAATAAACACGAATGTACATACTGTTAGTGTGAAAACAGTAGTAATCGTATCTTAACATGGTAGAAATATATTTTTGAGGTAAGAATAATTGTTCCGAAGAACTTAATACTGAATATTTCTCTATACACTGCTCTCGTTTGTTTCTTCTATGTTTTTAAAATCAATTTCATGCGTCTTCGGTTAAGTGAGGAATCATGACAAATTGCGTCAATTCCCTCAACATTTGTCAAATATTTGATTTTATGTAGGTAGGAGCAAGGCATCGATTTCATGTAAATTTACCAAAATTTAAGATAGGCTTATTATGCAAAATCGATAGCTTTTGAGCAAGAAAATTCCTTAACCGATGACCAATGAAATCAATTTGAATCCTCTTAAACTGAAATGCCGGTGAACAACAGAAAAGTATTTATTCTGGTACTGCATTTAGGAGATTCCCTGATCAGGAAAGATCAGGCGGCATTCGCTTGTGGATTTATTGTTTGAGTTCTTTCTCAATAAAATCAGAATGCAAGTGATCGCTGAACAAAAAGCTTTATATACAAGAAATGTCTTGTATGTATCCTTCGTACTGTAATGTGCGAGCCTCATCTGCTTCCGATTTTCATCGATTGGAACTGCGGAATCATTGTAGGTTCAGGCAAAATTCTTTTGTGCTGAATTTGCTTTGAAAATCTGAGAAGCAGGAAAAGCTTTATATACAAGAAATGTCTTGTATGTATCCCTCACACAGGTCAAATGTGTGGGTTTAAATTCACAAATCTCTATTATCTTTTAATGGAGTCAGGAGTTATTTCCTGACTGACGAGGATTTGTCGGTTCGGTTAATTCTGGGTGATGGATGTTTCATATATCTATCGCGAAATGAACTAACTGAATTGATAGTTGTTAGTGCAAGTTTCT
>Ga0208825_1000100_pt1 | contig 83801 bp, 74 predicted proteins | sample AD_UKC113_MetaG_FD_184450 | JGI IMG/M metagenome (GOLD analysis project Ga0208825, IMG submission 184450) | Active sludge microbial communities of municipal wastewater-treating anaerobic digesters from Hong Kong - AD_UKC113_MetaG (SPAdes)... | ecosystem: Engineered > Bioreactor > Anaerobic >...
AATTGAAATGGATGGAAAAAGAATAAAAAAGGTATTAAATCTGGATGAAGAAACCATTAAAGTGCTGAAACTGATGGGAGAAAAATACGAAAAATATTATGTCTGAAAAAATAGTGCGGAAAGTAGGTTCAAATGATTCCTTACAGCAGCAGTCGGTTGTGAGTAATGATTTAAGGACCCCGGGCAACTTCCCGCTCGACGAAGGAGAGCGGCTTTTCCGTAAATTCTGCAAAAGAGCTGAAAAGTATGTGAAGAAGATGAAACTTCTAAATTTAGCAAATGAAAACCTGAAAAAATTGAAGCCTAAAAATATTTCATTCAAACTGTCCTGAACAACAAAAAGTTATCATAAAAACAGCTCTGGCGTTGTAGAAATTAAAAAATGAAGATATGTGTTTGCATGTAACACATATCAGCCAGAGCTTAAACTTTCCTTAATATCCAGATTCCTTTTTCCCTATACCTTAATTCTTTGGGTCGAACTTTATAGCCCTATCGTACACGATCTCTGAGTAGGACGGCCCGGTCTTTGTTGTGTTTTCCAGGTAAATTCTAAAGCCAATGAAAAGCGGTTGATCCAACTCTAAGCCATGAACTCCCACACCGTAAGGAACCTCATAGCAGTACTGATCACCTTCGCTGCAATTCCTGGCAAGTTTGTAGACATACAGGTATTTCGCATTCGGATTGTCAGGGAGGTATTCCTCAGCAGATCCATTGAAATCTTCGTCTGTGATTGCTCCCACACCATTCCACACATCCGCTCCGTATATTGCGAAGTTCGAGTACGTCGCCTTCCCTGAGGCTACATGGTTGACCCCGTAGACAATTATGAATTCACCGGTATCGTTGCCCAGAGTAATTGCCGGGTCTCGCAGGAAAGGATAGTACAGCGAGGTGTTATAGAAAGGAGGTGTCGGAGAAAACATAGTCTGGTTTGCCGTCCATAGATACGCTGCATCGTTATCGGGACCCAGGGCGTTGATTCCTCTCTGGAGAGCATCACTCCCTACAGGGACCCACATACTGACCGGAAGCTCTGTGACATTTGATTCGTTATATTTGTTGAGAATCGCAATCCTTAGCTCTTCGAGATCATCCATGAGATCAAACTCTGTTTGCCCTGTTCCACGGACCCTTAGCTCTGGATAATCATACGGATCCAGCTCAGTTGTATTGTTGGGAGTAATCCGGAAAACAGTTGCAGGTGTATTATTTATGTAATTCTCTCCAGCCTGCGTGTCATTGAATAGAGCTGGCCGGATAAATGAGGCAAATGTATCGGAGGTATTCCCCAGACCCATGTTCAACATAACTGAGGGAAGTACCTGGGTGTTGGTTATGTTGTCCGAATACCCGGCTGATTGGGCAGCAGCCCGTATGCGCTGATCGATACCTCTGTCAGCCGTAATGATTATTACCGTAGTTTGGTTGAAAGGATTTCCAGAAGACCCATCTGGAGTTCCCTCGGTTTTGATAACCATGTTATTAATCGGATCGGCTAAGTTAGCAAAGACCCATCTTGTCTCATTTCCATATGTCCTGTGTATTATGTAATGATCGTAGCTGAAGTACCTGCATTCTGGAGGTGTTCTTCCCACGAAAACAACAGCTTCATCAGGACGAAGGTTCCAGAATGGAGTTGTATTCCCTTTTATTCCAAGCGTACTTGTTAGTTTAGAAATCCGTTCTTCTACTTCATAACCAGGCGCTGGTGGAACAAAATATATCAGATATTTTGTGCTGGGATTGTTTCCGTATGCAGAAGGTAATACTCCTTCCTCCAGTAACTTGATTAAATTAAAGTAACCTACTTCGCCTTCCTGTACAGTGAATCCGTCCTGTTCTAAAGCCTGTTGAAAAGCCCCCGCGTCGTATGTTTCATTCGCTGCGAGGCCAGTTCCTGTTAACAGTATGAAAGAAATGCAAATTATCATAGCCATTATATATTGTTTCATATATAACCCCCGGTTTAATTTTTCATTTATTATATTAGAAACCTTGTCAGGACATTGACTAAACTTGAATAGTTGATCTGTTGATTGTTCAAATGATTCCTTACAGCAGCAGTCGGTTGTGAGTAATGATTTAAGGACACCAGGCAACTTCCCGCTCGGCGAAGGAGAGCGGCCTTTCCCGCAAAGTATGTGAAAAAGCTGAAATTTTCTAATTTGATCAAATTAAGTTCTAAAAATAGCTGAAATCTGAAATTTTCTTACTATAGAACTAAATAACAAAATAAAGTCCAAAAATTAATTATTCAAAAAAACAGACTTTAATTTTCAACTAAATAAAGTAAAAAGCAGGTTGAAAACCATAATCCAATCAATAAAAATTTCCCTAAAAAACCACAAGTAGAATCAACCCCCCCCCAAAACCAATAAGCTATTAAGTAATCACCCCCAAACTTTATCTGCAATTTTTATCGGAATTTTAGTTTCTTAACAATCATATTTTTGCTCAGCTAGTAAAGGTGGAACTATGCCTCACATAATGGAATTACTTGGAAAAACAAGAGTTGTCGTAAAAGATGGAAAAGTAATTGAAGTAGGAGAGCCTGAAGTCGAATGGTGCCCTCTCTTTGCCAAAATCCGCGGGATCCAGAGAATTACCCCCGAAGAAGTCAAGAAGAATATGGAGTTCAGGATCAGCGATTTCGGGATGTTTACTGACAAACGCAGGCTGGAACTCGAAGACTTTGTAGGGTTTGGGGCATCTGAAGTCATGATGACAGGCCTCAGCAGAGGTTTGCTTGACACAACAGTAACCGCCTGTGAAGGCGCAGGAACTGTAATTTCCAACAGCCCAACCCTTGTCCAGGGCATGGGTGGCAGAATGTCAGGACTTGTCGAAACCGAGCCTATCGAAGGCATAATAAACGGGATTGCCGAGCGCGGTGGAATAGTGCTTGATCCCTCAACTGCAAAAATGGACCCTGTTGCAGGTGTGAAAAAGGCAGCCGAACTCGGGTACAAAAAGATCGCAGTAACCGCGGCTTTCGGTGAAACCGCAAAAGAGTTACGGAAGCTTGAAGCCGAACTTGGGCTTGATTTGATAGTAATTGGAGTCCATGTTACGGGCTTAACAAGAGAAGAAGCCCAGTTACTTGTGGATAACTCAGATATCGTAACCAGCTGCGCTTCAAAGCCGATCAGGGATCTTGTAAAGCCTCTTGCCCAGGTAGGGACTGCTGTACCGCTTTTTGCCCTTACCCAGAAAGGAAAGGAGCTTGTGATCGAAAGGGCAAAGGATATAAAAAGCCCGATTCTGATAAATACCATGGCTCTGCCGGTTTTGCCGGATCATAAGCAGCCAAGAGAACTGAAGTAAAACGAAAAAAATCGGCTTTAAAGCCGTTACTATTTTTTGCCTTTACCTTTTTTTCCATTTTCGTTCTCTTTTTGCCTTTTTTGTATCTATTATTCAAGGTACGAATTCATGTTTTCGATATCTTACGATAGGATTATATTTTTTAGAAATTATGAATGTTATATTTCTGAAAAACATTACTTAAAAGTTAAGGGAGAATGCAATGACTGCCATGCCAGGTGACAGAGAACCCAAAAATACAGCTCATGAAGAGATTAAACCTGAAACCACAGCTCTTAAAGAGATTAAGCCTAAAGCCTCAACTCTTGAAGAGATAATCATCACCGAAAAAGACAGACTTTTGCGCTTCATAAAAGAAAGAAATGATTACATCAAAAACCTGCCTGAAATTGAAAAGAAAGCATTTATCGAGTCGATACAGAGGATAAAGGAAAATAAGGGTAAAATAGAAAGGCTGCTCCTTAAGAAGGAAATCAAAAGAAGCGTTGACGACCTTCTTTTCTCTTTTGAAGAACTGCCTCTTTTCGGCAAGGAGTACTGGTTCATGAAATTCACAGCCGATGACGGGTCAAGACGTCAGTTTTTCCTCACATTTGGCAGGAGCGCGGGGGATATCGAGGTAAATGGCAAATATATAGAGAACAGCAGGATAACAGAAGATAAAACAGAGGGGTATTGCGTTTCCTGGGCATATGACGACGTACAGAGAAGTATTGCTGATGATCTGGGAACCATTGAAGTGAAAAATGAAAGGGTCACCTGCATAAGCAAGGATACAAAGGCAGAATTCTATGGGTCCTTCCCTGAATACGTGCTTGATATTTCAAAGAACGGCGAAAAAATCTGCTGGCTGGATATAAGAGAGCCGGAGGACAGCAATTATAACTCAGAGCTGTCCGAACAATTTAAAGGCCTATTCGGGTACAGGCTTGCCAATCTATATTTCGATTTTGAGGGATTGTTGTTTGATAAAGAATTCTCAGGAAAATGCTATGCTCAGAAAGTAATCGTTGTAGGACCTTTCATTCCCTGGAAATGGTCGAGAATAGTTTTCAGGAACGGATCAATTCTTACCTATTACATACCGAATATAGAGATAGGGGGAGTAGAATACAACATATATAACTCTCTGGACTTCTATGATGCTGAGACCAGAAAAAAGTACAGTTTCAAAAAGGCAAAAGTTAACGAGTACCCGTCAGAAAAAGGGGATAAAAGATGGGTAATTACTGCTGAAGACGGTAAGGTATTCATGGTCACAAAGAGTTACTGCAAAGAGACTTTCAGCTTCACGAATAACTTCAATTTCAGGTATATAGAAAACCTTGTAGATGTTGTCGATTTTCAGGTCGAAATCGAGGATAGGGTTGTAACATTACAGGAAACCGGAAATGGACTTGGCATGGTGGAAGATACGTCAGGATTCGTAATCTAAATTTTATAGATTGTATCTTTTTATAGATTATATCTTTTTAAAAATCCCATCTTTTTAAAAATCCTATTTTTTTAGGACTCTATCTTTTTTCGATAGCTCATTTTTTAATTCATCTTTCTATCGATTCCTTTCTTGTGAATTTGATTCACACTTTATGAATTTGATTCATACTTTGTGAATATTCAATCAAAATGGTATTAGAAAGCCCAAAATTTTTACGGGAGAAACCTGAATATTTTCTTTGAATCCACGAGACTCATACAGCATAATGACCTTAAAGGTTATGACAAAAACTTTAACAATGAAGCAGGAAGATATAGAAGTATGAAAAATGGAAACAAAAAAGCAAGCCTTCCTGAGGACTCAGCAATAACCGAAGAACAGGAAATGACAGAGGTAAAAGCTATCAGGGAAAAGCTTTCCGAAATGCACAGTGATATTAAAAAAGTCATGGAATTCACCAGCAGATTGCGCCTGGAGGCTGCTCTTGAAAGTTCAAGACAGGAGTACTCAAACGCTCTTCTCAGCCACCTCTTCGAAGACATAGATACAGGGCTTGAGAAGAATATGGTGAAAAAGTGCCCTGAAAAGCAAAAATGTACCTCTGCATTTACCGCCCTCCTGCAGCAGAATGCAGGGCTTATAAAGAGAAACAGAGTAGACGATACTCTAATCTCGGATAACAGAAAAAAGCTGGAGGAGCTCAAATGCGGAGCACCTTACAGTAAATGTGAAAAATGTTTTTCAGAAGTTTCGAGCCTTCTCGTAAAACAGGTCAACCTCATGCGTTCCATGAAGATTTACGCAGATAACCAGGAGCAGAAACCGAATATCTCAGCACTCAAAACCTCGGCGGTTATGAGTGAGATTCTTGAGCCTGTCTCAAACCTTCAGCGCCTGGAAATTCTGAGAGCAGTAGCATTCGAAACAAAAAGCTTCTCCGCTTTTTCCGAACTCACCGGTCTCAGAGGAGGAAACTTGCTCTTCCATCTCCAGAAGCTTACGGAAAGCAGGCTGATCATGCAGCAGCACGAAAGGGGAGACTATATGATCACCGAAAAAGGGTACAGGATACTTCAGGGCCTGAACGAAATTTATTCCTCACTTCAAGGTTATCCGCTTCAAGATTCTTCAAGGAAGGAATCAGAGGAGAATGATCCCCAGAAGAGGAAAGACAATCCAGAGCTGACCATTTAAGTCGGGTATTTTTGACCTTCATTTTTCAGTGTTTTTTAGCAATTTTATACTTCTCTTTTCACTATCTGGAAATTCGATAACCCAGGATTACGCTAATACAGTGGAATGCATTAACTACATTCCAGTGCCGATTAAGTATATATCAATAACCTGCCAATATAAAATTGTAGAATGATTCTCCGGGGAAAACATACTGCACAGCCAGAAAATCAGGCAACAGGGAAATGGAAAAACGGTAAGGAAAGTATTCGAGAAAAGACAAAATTCGAAAAAAATATGAAAAAAATATGAGGAACAAAAATGACCGTACGAGATGACATTCACGGACAGATTGTTGCAGGACTAAAAAATGCAAAGTTTCCCATAAACACCCCTGAAGAATTGCTAGCCGCTTTTCCTGCGGGTGCAGGCACCACATGCAGATCAGGCGACCTTGCAGTTACCGCAGGAGAAGCAGGAAAATTGCTCACGCCAGCAGATTTTCCGTTCAGGGATGCAAAACAGGTGGCAGACACAATAGTTGACAGGGCAGGGCTTTAAATCCTGCTTACTTATTTCTTTGTTCGATTTTAATTCCCCTTTTTTCTCTTTCTTTCTGTATTGTATTTCTATCCGTGCTCAGCATTCTCTTCCTTGAGGGACCTGAGATTTCGTTTCAGGTCTGAAAATCAATGTTTTTTGCCTGAGAAGATTACCTGCAAAGGTCGGATTACCTGTCTGAGAAAAATCCGGGAATTAAGAAGGAATAATAGGTAAGAATTACAAATTAATCAATATTGAATAACACAATTTTTAATACAATTTTCTTTTCTGGAAGGTGGTTTTAATGCCTCATATAATGGAAATGATGGGGAAAGCAAGAGTGGTTGTAAAAGACGGAAAAGTGATAGAAGTCGGAATTCCTGAAGTGGAATGGTGCCCTCTTTTTGTCAAACTACGGGGAGTCGAGAAGATGACACCTGATGAAATCAGGAAAAACATGGAGGCCCGGATAAGCGAGCTGGGGATGTTCACGGAAAACCGCAGGCTTGAATTTGAAACAACCGTTGTTGCCTTCGGTGCTTCAGAAATAATGATGAGCGGCCTCAACAGTGGCTTCCTTGAAACAACCGTAACAGCCTGTGATGGAGCAGGAACCGTGATATCAAACAACCCTGCACTGGTTCAGGGAATAGGAGGAAGGATGTCGGGTCTGGTCGAGACCGAGCCTATAGATGCAGTGATCAAAGGAATAAGAGAACGTGGGGGAACCGTATTGGACCCTTCAACAGCATCTATCGATCCGGCAGGCGGGGTAAAGAAAGCTGCTGAACTTGGCTGCAGAAAAATCGCAGTTACGGTTGCAGATGCAGAAACCGCAAAAAAGGTCAGGAAAATAGAGTCGGAATCAGGGCTTGACCTGTTCGTTATTGCAGTGCACGTAACAGGTGTCAGCCGGGAAGAAGCTCAGGGGCTTCTGGACAACTCGGATATTGTAATAAGCTGTGCCTCAAAATATATCAGGGAACTTGTAAAACCTCTTGTTCAGGTAGCAGCTGCGATCCCGCTATTTGCTCTCACAAAGAAAGGAAAGGAACTTGTGATTGAGAGAGCAAAAGAGATTGAAAGCCCTCTTCTTATCAATACCATGCCTCTGCCGGTTTTGCCTGAGCATAAGCAGCCAAGGAAATTGATTTAAGAGCAGTCGCGTTCCAAAATTTTGCCCATGGCAGAAAAAGTAAAATAATTTTAACGAAGAACAAAACAGAAGAAAAACGAGTTCGTAATTATTTTTGGGTTGTCCGGACTGCTTATCACTGGCAGCCGGACCCCGGAAATTTGATTTAAAAGCAACAGCCTATCATTTACTGATTACTTATTCCGTTTTTTAGTATTAAATCCGTTTTTTAATTAATATTCCGTTTTTTAATTAATATTCCGTTTTTTAGTCACTTTTGAGCTCTTATATTAATTTATACTGTATTTCCAGTTTTAAGAAGTCTTGAATTTTGAATATTGATAAGCTATTGCTGAGAGGGTTGGCTTTCAGGTAGTAATTGGTTGCAATTACTTCTTTGCGCCCTTTGCTGGCTTGCTTTCAGCTTTTGCTTCCTTTTTTGCTGGTGCTTTTTCATGAGTCTTTCCACATGCGGCTCCTGCCTTCTGACTTGCTTCATTCTTCATTGTCATTTAAACACCTCTTAATTAGTATTTTTATATAAGTATTGAATCATACTGCCACAAAAATATATATTAGTTTTGAACATGAACATTATCTTATTGAAGATACGTTTGTAGAATTAACTATCAAACTATAATCGAACTCATCCATCCATAGCAAATCATAATAACGATGCCGTATCAGGAAATTTGGATCCAAAAAACAGGCTGATGATAAGAGAGTAAACACCAGATAAACAAAAAACAAAGAAAAAAGGACCTGATAATTGTTCCGTAAAGCTGAAAATCACAAAATCTGAATCATTAAAATGTAAGCATTTACTTTTCAGACACAATCAGAGGTCTATATTATCAGGTCTATAATCTTATCAGGTCTATAATCTTATCAGGCTTGAACTCTGGATTACAGAGAACTTAATTTTTAAATTCATACTGAAACTTATCTAAACTTTCGTTATCCCATTGATCCTTTTCTGTTTATTCGGTAACGATATCTACAAGTTCCAGTCTCTCTGATTCGCCTTTTACTGTCGTTTCAAGAATAAGTCCTGTTCCGGCAGCATAGTATTTGTTCTCCTCTATTCCAGGCTCAAGCGGAGTCCATTCTTTTGTTTTCAGGCAATTCTCAAAAGAACCGTAAGCAACAGAAACAGATTCATTCAGAGAAACAACTTCAGCCATATCTTCAGCTTCGCCAGCCAGGTATTCCTGCCTGTAAGTATCGCCGACCTGAGGATCTCCTTCAATCAAAATCCCGGGTTGAGCTCCGTTAACTCCTGCTTCCCAGGAACCTGCACTGCTCACAACCTCTCCGTCTTCATATTCTCTGGAATCCTCTCCGAAGTACCAGACATTGCCATCTTTGTCCTGAGCATACCAGTCAAAAGTCTCTTCCTCCAGTTCCCCATCCACAAATTCCCGGTCACGGACAACAGTGGTATTTACTCCCATAACCACTCTGGTTTCATTGGTTACATAAACTTCATCTCTGATTGTTTCGTCTTCAGACTCACCTTCATAAACAAAAGTTGTGCCTGGAGTTAGCGGAAAATAAGTATTGTCTATAGCCTCAACGAAATCATCAGGATTTATAGCAGGGGTGTAACCACTATCCCCTTCTGTTTCCCCTACTCCTTCAGTTGCCCCTTCTGTTACCTCTTCGGTCACTTCGCCTTCTGTTTCATTCATTGTATCTTCTTCAGGCTCATTTTGAGAACAGCCGGAAGCAAATAACATCGTTGCAATAAGCACTGCTGTGACGAAAAAACTGAATCTTTTTATTATTCTCCCCCCATTATTTAACATAGAAACCATTGTACATTTATTCAATTCAAATCTAAAATGCAATTGTGCAACCCATTAAATGGTGCAACAATCTATTTTAGATAGAAAGTATTAAATTAATCTTGTGGAAGAAGTCTGGAGATGAATAAGTTTTACTTTTTTTCCTTTAACTTTCCAGCTGCACCGGAGAAATTAAATTCAGTTTCGGATTAAATCTCAGATTCAGCTTTAGATTCGGATTCGGATTCAGTCTCGGATTCAGATTCAGTCTCGGATTCAGATTCGGTTTCTGATTCAGTATCGGAGCTCTCTTTCTCCTGGACTTTTTTATCGACTTTTTCCATCCTTTTATTGATCAAATATTCTCCAATCGGAGTAACAAAACCAATAAGAATTCCCAGCCCCAGGAAAATATAAAATACGGTAAAGATCTTGCCCAGGTCCGTTTGAGGTGTGAAGTCCCCGAACCCTACAGTTGCCAGCGTGATGACCGAAAAATAAAAAGAATCAATCCAGCGCCAGCCTTCGACCGAATGGTAGAAAAAAGTACCTGAAGCAAGGGTTAGTGTAACAAGGTAGAGGAGAGAACGAAATTTAGGATCCTTAAGCAATGTTCGTAATGCCCTGAAAAACATCACTATTGTAAAAAGAAATGGTATCGTAATCTTTCCCCCATAACTGCCTTTCTTGCCCCATCCCCTTACTATGAATAAGAGGTTTAGAGAGAGCTTTTCCCCCTATTATTTCTCTCTCCAAAGCTTAAAAAGACATCTATGAAGGTGATTAACCTGTGATTAATCAAGTTTACATAAGCAACCACAGACCATCAGAAACTGCCCTTTTAAAAACACCGGCAATCGTTGAGATCCCATTTATTGAAACCTTTTCCCAGAAGGTACAGGGCAAAAGGAACCAGCAGCAGGTCCACAAAAGCGTAGTAAGGGCCGAACATGGACATAACGATGTTAAGTATGAGGAGAGGTACGACTGAAAGTGTATAAAGGGCAAAAGTCTTGGCGTTGTAGAGGTTAATAGACGGTGAAAGTCCGGTAAGGTAAACGAGTACTGCTACCATATAAAGCGAGATCGTCAGGAAGAGCAGCAGGGACGGAATAAGGGCTGAAGGATCGTTTTTAAGGGCCAGCACGGTAAGGATTACCAGTGGGACCAGATTAAGTATAAGGTAGCTGTTCAGTTTGCTCTTTATTATATCAGATACCTTCAGGGGGAGAAAAGCGTAAGAAGCAAAAATATCGTACTCGGTAAGCCAGTTATACATTGAAGATGAAAGCACACCCAGTACCAGAGCAAAAAGAGTAAGTGTGCTCAGAGCTGGAATAACCCTCGCAAGAGCAGACAGCAGTATCCAGACAAGCACCAGAGGTAGCAAAAAAGAAAAAACTATTTTTCCAAGCCCTCCTTCACTCCTTTTAAGGTCAAGGGAATCTTTCGCAACAAAAGCTGCATACCTGTATGAACCCAGGAAACTGCATAGTTTTGAAAAAGAGTTTGAGAAACTCTTCTGAGACTGCGGGAAATCAATTTTAAGAAAAATAAGCGATAGAGCTGACGGAACAAAAATCAGAACACCAGAAAACAGGAGCTGGTTTTTGGAAGGATCAAGGAAAAAGGACAGACTCGGCAGACTGTAAAGAGTGTACTGGCTCAGATTTCCGGAGAAATGGAGAAGTAGAAAAGAAAGAATGAACAGGCAGATCAGCGAGATCTTCCCTGAATGAGCATAAACTGTGGACAGGAAAAAAATTGTAGAGATTCCTATTGCAAAGGAAAGAGAAAGGGTCAGAACAAGAACCAGAAGAGTCGAAGGAAGACTGAACATTCCAGCAGGGACAATTTCTGCAGCAAGGCCAAAGCCTGCAACAAAAGGCAGAATATAGAGAATAAAATAGTATATGACATCTTTTCCAAGGAAATTGGCAAAAATAAATCTTTCAGAAACCGGAAGCACCCGTGAAGAATACGCAATCAGGCTTGCCTGACCAAACCGGCGGTTCATGAATTCACGGCCCATGAGCCCGAAAGCACCAATCATAGCTCCCACAAGCAGGAAAAAGTAGTGAATTCCGAGGGCTATCTGGGCATCGGTAACTATCTCCCTGAATACAGGCAGGACCAGGCTTACAAAAAAAGTAAATAAGAAAATAAAGACAGGAAATAAGGCAAAACTGCTGTGCCCAAAAAGACTTGAGTGCATCCGCCACTCTTCTTTGACCATATTTTTAAAGATATCAAACATAAAATCCCTGCAGCTTATTGTTTTTGATAATTACTGATTTTTACACTTGCTATTTTTTTGCACTTAATTTTTTATACTCGCTTTTTCACGCCTGTCTTTACACACAGACCCGGTATCCTCACAGGTTCTGCTCCTGAACAGCCTGAGCAGCTTTGCACGGATGCATGCTGCAGAATTTAATGTACTGCAGGATTATGAGACTGTAAGATACTTTGATACTGTGAAGTACTGTGGGGGGTCCAGCAAAAGGGTATAAAATGTACTTCAGGCCAGGACAGAAATCTCTTTTGAAGGCTTTTCGAGAATACCATTTGAGACTGCTTTCCGCCTGCTGACAAGATCCAGAAAGAAATCTTCAAAGTTTTTGCCCTGAAGTTTGGGATCGTCAAGGCGGCCTGTATAGACCAGCTTTCCTCTGTAAATTATTCCTATGCTTGTGCAGATTTCTTTTGCAATTTCAAGGATATGCGTGGAAATGAAGATGGTCCCTCCATTTTTTACATAACCCTTCAGAAAATCCTTGACTTTCTTCTGCATTACAGGGTCAAGATTAATAAGCGGCTCATCAATAATTGCAAGTTCAGGCTCATGCAGGAAAGCCTGGGAAAACATGAGTTTCTGCCTTGTACCCCTGGAAAGATCTTTGCATAGTGAGTTTCTATGGTCCCCAAAGTCGAAGAACTCAAACCATTTATCACAGACTTCTTCGTAATGTTCCATTTTTCGAATTTTTGCAACAAAATGAAGATACTCTTCCGCGGTCAGAAAACTTGGTGGAGTTTCCTGCTCCGGAATAACGCCTACAAGTTCCCTGACTCTCAGAGGATCTTCGAGCACATTTATCCCGTGTACTTTAAGAGTGCCTGAGGTCGGCTTTATCTGCCCTGTAAGCATTTTTATCATAGTCGTTTTTCCGGATCCGTTTGGGCCCAGAAGGCCAAAAAGCTCACCTTTTCCTATAGAAAGGTCCACTCCGTCTACTGCCTTTGTTTGTCCGTAGGATTTAGAAAGACCCTTTACTTCAATCATACTCCAGGCTCCATAAAAACTGCGACATTTATCAGTTAAATGTTTTTCAATAAATACTCTTTATATATTTTTAAACCTTTCTGTATTCCAGGCGTGTAAGTGGACTTCAAAAAAGACCCTGCTTTCGGATTATGAAAAAATAAAGCCTTTATTTTAGAAAGGCTATGATTTTTAGAGATAAAAGAAAAATTAATCTTTATCATATATATTAATTAGTTCTCTATACAACTCTTTAATAATTATTTTATATATGATGTATATAGGGATTGCGAGTACCATTCCAAGAGCACCTAAAAGCTTGGATGCAGCAAGAGTAAGGATTACACTCAGGAGGGGGTTAATATCCACTTTCTCCGAGATCATGAAAGGAATTAGATAAAGGTTATCGATAGTTTGAGAAATAATAACTGTTAACACTGCAAAGAAAGCTGTCATAGGGCTGTCGATATAACCCACAATAACCGGGGGGATTGCTCCCAGAATAGGTCCAATATAAGGAATAATATTCAGAAAGCCTGCAAGAATACCTAAAAAAAGCCACCCTTCAAGTCCCCCAAGATAAAATCCTATACAGCAAATAAGACCTACAATAGCAGACTCAAGCATTTTGGCACTGAAGAAATCCTCCAGTTCCCGTCCTATACTTTTCAGAGCCCTGATAATTCCATCCGCGTGTTCAGGAGGAGCATAAGTGTGGATGTAGTCTCCGATTTTATTATGGTGCTTGAAGTACATACCAAACATGAGAGGAATTACCAGCACTCCGGTAAAAAAATAATAAGAAACCATCGAAATCAGATCGGTAATTCCTGAAAAGATGGTGTTTCCTATCTTTTGAAGGTCTTCGGGTTTAATAATACCGGAATCCGCAAGCCTGGAAAGTTCAGACTCGTGTTCGGAAAAAAGGGCTGAAGCTCCACTTGCGTAATCCTGCTGTATGTCGCTGAAATCGCTTATAAGAACTCCAAGGCCCTGAACCTGACTGCTAAGAAGAAGCAGGAAAACAAGTCCTGTACCTGTGAGCAGTATTAAACCTGCTCTTTTTCTATTGCAGTTTGGAAACCTGTCCATGCACCTGTTGTAGATTTGTATCACTTTTTCCACTATCAGGATGAGGACTGCACCTGCAATAAGAACTATGAAAATGTCCTCAAAATAGAAGAGTATTGCAAAAAATAATATGAAAAGTATAGTTGTCAATGAAAGAAACTGCCATATGTTCCGGTTAGTGCTGAGAGGCATACGTTCCTACCCTTAATTTCTATCTGCTTATTATCGATCTAAAATTTTTCTGTCCAGATAGTCCCCTTACAATATAAATAATAGTTCCTATGAGTCCGTAAATAGCCAGAAAATAAGAAATTAAGAATATATTCAGTATTTATCCCGGAAAAAAGCTTTTTTCACCCATTTTTTCATCCTTCTTTCTAATCTTTTTCGTTCCGTTTTTATTCTTTTTTCTTTCATTTCTCTTCATCCCTTCAGACTCTGATTCTTTCTCCGTAGAAACTTTCAGGAGCAAAGTTACTGGTTCCAGGAGTCAGGGAATTAAGCTCACTGGCAATTTCACTTAAAAAGAGCAAAAAGTCTGCCCTTAACCTTAAAATGAGCTCTTCTGGCTGGATGCAGCAAAAAAGGGTAGGTTCACCTTCAATAATCCTTACATAGCCTTTTTTCTCCATCCCTCTCAGGGTTCCATAGATTTTTGGTCTCGGGACTCCCGCATTTTCGGCAATTTCACTGGCTTTTGCCTGCTTCAGGCAGACAAGTGATGCATAAATCTTGGCTTCGTTGCCGGTAAAACCCAGCTTCTGAAGGTTATCAATCAGCTTAAGAGTCACTCAGGCTTCCTCCGTATTTCAAGTGCTGAGATTTAATCTATCTGAATATCTCCATTCTCTAAAGGTTCAGTTTTCTCAAAAATTCGGCTGCGTAAAATTCTGCACATCCAAAAGCACTCATTTTGTTCCAGTAAATCGGCTTGCATCAATTTTCCGCATAACTTTCACCATGGTCTCAAGGCTATGCATGAAATTCTCGACGTCTTCATCATCAACAAATTGAAGGATTTCTTCAGCCATTTCGGTGGTAATCTGGCTTAAACGATTATAACAATCAAGCCCCTTTTCAGTAAGTGAAACAAGCACCTTTCTCCTGTCATCAGGATCGGTTTTCCTGAAGACAATACCTTTCTTTTCCAGGTCATCAACCATCCGTGTCAGGCTGCTCTTTTCCATTCCGGTATATTTCCCAAGGGTAGAAGGCATAATCTCTCCTTCTATTCCTATGATTTTGATTACCATAGGCTGGTTCTTACTAAGTTCCTTAAATTTGCCTGCAATTTTTTTCTGAAAGTTTTGCTCAAAAATTACATTATCAAGAGCGTCCCTTTCCATAGATAAAAGAATTATTTTACTAAGTGTTGCCTCATCCATTTTTTAATCATCTCTTATTGCCGGGCTTTACCTGACCATTGCCAGGTAAGTGACTGCAACTTTTGGAAAAGCTATAACAAATTATCATAATAAAGTTGAATCCTCAATAATTGCAATTCGTATTATTTGGATCCATATAGTTGATAAATCAACTAATATCTTATAGTATATAAGTATTCTGATATTTTTCTAACTGAGTTTGAAATATATGAAAAATAAACTTCTACCTGCCTGTTCTCTTCTCTTCTTTTCAGGCAGGCAGCTCTCCTGGTCAAACGTGACAAGAATGAATAAGTATAGCTATTACTGCTTCATGGGTCAAAAGTTTTGAATCAATTAATTAACCTCCAGATCAATAATCTTAAAATTTTTAAATTAGTCCTCTCGAGCGAGCAAAGCGAGAGAAAAGGACATCGCCCTCCCGAGGAGGAACTCGGGTAATACAAACCCCTAAATTCGTCCTCTTGAGCGCAGCGAGCTCCCGAGGCGAAACTCGGGTGGCGGAACTCGGGTAAGAAAATTGCAAGATTTAAAATAGAATCAGGCTAAAGACTTAGAAAACAAACAGGAAACAGTCGACGAAAAAACTCTTTTAATCCTGAATTATCTTAAATGAAATTATCTCATAATTAGAACTATCCCATAACCATTATAAATAGGGAGGCCTGAACCTGAAAGAAACTTTTCTTGAGATAAAGTCAGAATTTGCAGATTACTTCAAAGAACGTGAAGCAGAAATTAACGGCTCCCTTCTTGCCGTCCTTTCAGGAGAAAACCTGCTCTTTCTGGGACCTCCCGGCACAGCGAAAACCCAGCTTGCCAGAAGCATCTGCCAGACAATTGAAGGCGGAAACTTTTTTAATTACCTCCTGACCAGCTTTTCAACCCCTGAAGAGATTTTCGGACCACTTTCTTTAAAAGCCCTTGAAGAAGACGAGTTCAGAAGGAACATTAACGGCTGCCTTCCAACAGCCCATGTTGCTTTGCTGGATGAGATATTTAAGGCAAGCAGTGCCATCCTTAACAGCCTCCTGACCATACTGAACGAAAGAAAATACCACAACGGAAGAGAAATAGTCGATGTCCCCCTCTTGTCAGTTTTTGGGGCTTCAAATGAGCTTCCTGAAGAAGACGAAAGCCTGGAAGCCCTTTATGACCGTTTCCTGTTCAGGTACAGGCTCTCATATATTCAGGACGACGAAAATTTCAAAAATCTCCTTTTCAGAGAACCTGAAGATTTCATACCCACTGCAAGAATTTCGGTCTCGGAAATAGAGAATCTCCGTAAAAATGCAAATTCCCTGCCTGTAGATCCTGATGTTGAAGTAATCATTACGGAACTCAGAAAGAACCTTCAGCTTCAGGAGATAGAGATTTCGGACAGGCGATGGAAAAGGATAGTTCAGGTTTTGAAAGTTGCAGCCTGCAGTAGCGGGTGCCCGGCTGTTGACAGAACAATGGCTCTTCTGCTCCAGCACATGCTCTGGAACCTGCCAGAAGAGAGGGAGACCATCAGAAAAACTGTTTTTAAGCTCGTTGTTTCCGGAGGTACGAATACGGAAAAACTCCGCCAGGAAGCTGAAGACCTGAAAACAGCCCTGAGTATTGCCATGAAAAACGAACTTCCGGTCGGAGTGATCTGCGACAGCTGCGGAGAAGAGTTTCAGCTGAGGGAAAATCTGGAGGTTCACCATGCTGCCTGCCCGAACCACAGCTATACCCTCAGGCAGGAAGGAAACTCCAGAATCTATCCTTATGATAATCTGGTAAAAGAAATAGAATCTCTTCATGCGGGTTCAGGAAAGGAAAATTTCCTGTCTCAAATCCGGAGAGAGGTTTTTGAAACAGAATTCGAAGCCCTGGCTGGCAGGATAAACAGAGTAAAACAGCGGCTTGAAGAAGAAAAAGAGCTGCTCAGAAACCTGATGGATGCAAATATCTGGCTTTCAACTGCTGATAAAAACGAAGCCCTTCTCCTTCATGATACAGGAAGTTCACAACTTTCAGGTACAGAAGCACTTATAATAGAAATCCGTGATCTTTTAGGTTTGGCGAATAGAGATGACAGGATTATAGAGTCCAAACAAGTAAAACCATCATCTTCCAAACCGTTATCATCCGGTATTCCCTCCAACTCTCATGCTACGAAAGTGGAAGCGAAAGTCCAGACGGCTGATTCGTGCAGCAATACCGGCGGTTTCATAAAGGGACTAGGGTCCAGATTTAAGCTCAGATGAGTAAATGAAGCGTTGATGCTGAGGTGTTGATACGGAAGATTCAGCCGGTTTTTTGAGCAGTCCGGACAGCAATTCTCCCGGATCTTACTCTTTTTTTTCAAGAAACAGGCTCTGGCATGATTCTCTTTCTGTCCAGAGAAAGGCAGCTTTTCTGCTTGAAGGGGAACTGAGAAGCACCATAGCTTACCCGAGAATAATTCCCAGATCCCTTCGTGAAAAAATAGCTGAAGTAATTGCTCTTGAAATTCTCTTTGGACAGCCGTACGAAATAAAAGATACTGAAAGATTTATAGGCGTTTTCGGGGCATTTTACCCTATTTTCCTGACCTTGAAAAACTCAAGGCCCTGGCCCAATCTCCAGAAGATTTCAAAAAGAAGCAGAGGAGCCGGAATTGCATGTTTGAAGCTTCTTCTCCCTCTAATCTACGATCTTATGGAGCGTTTTTCAGCAGCTCAGAACCAGGTTTCGAAAACTGGCCTGTTAAAAGAACTCGATGCCGAAACCGAAGCCATCCTGAGAGAATTCGAAAGAATACTCAAACAAACCTTCCTTCTAAGGGAAAGTTATTCAGACGATTTTTCCGCCCGAAATATTCAGGGATCTAACTCTGTTTCCGGACAGTCCGGCCTTTACGAATCTGTTTTGAACTTCATGCAGCAGGATGGAAGCCAGGCTTTTCTTGACGGGATAATGGAGAGTCTATACAGCAGGATGCAGGAGTTCATCTCTGAGATGGAAGAGAACCTTGACCTTTTTGATACCCTTGCTCTTCTCTTTCCCGGCAGGAGCTGGAGTTATTCCGTAAAAGAGCTTAAAAAAGAGCCATTTTATATCCAGCTCAGGATGCTGAAAAGCTATTCGGCTTTTTTTGAAAAAAACCCTGACCTGCAGAAGATAATAAATTTTATAGGCAGGCGGGAATTTGACCCCCCTGCTGACCGTATACGTTATTCGCCTTTTGGAAAAAACCGGATCCAGACCGTTCGGTTTTCAGACTCAATAAACAACCTCCTGCCCATGGAAGCCGCAAAGCTCCTTAACCCGACTCTTAAGCGGAAATTCTATGCTGACATGCTTGAAGGAAAACTCCTGAGCTACCAGCTTCTCGGCAAGCATTACACAGGTCCCCCAAAAATAAAACCAAGAGGTCCGATGATTGCGCTCGTTGACACCTCGGGCTCCATGCACGGGACTCCCCAGACCCTTGCCAAGTCTGCAGTGCTTGCAATGGCAAAGCTGATGCTCTCTCAGCAGCGGGACATGAAAGTTATTCTTTTTGCGTCCACCAGCCAGCACCTTGAAATCGAACTCAGCAATAGAAAAAAGATGTCAGAAAGATTCCTTAACTTCCTTCTCTATACCTTTGGCGGCGGGACAGACTTCAATACCGCGCTTGCTTCAGGCCTCAAATCCCTTAAAGAAAAGGACTTTCAGGGTGCAGATCTGCTTTTCATTACAGACGGAAAGTCCGAAATCTCCGATGAACTTGTCCTGGCACGCTGGGAAGAGGCAAAAAAGAAGTATAATGCAAAGGTCTATTCGCTGATCGTTGGAGGCAGCGGAGCAGGCGGGCTTTCGCAAATCTCGGATTATACATATATTGTGGAGATGGAGCCGAATTCCGAAGGTAGCGGCACGTTTGTAAGGCTAATCGAATCTGCGGGACCGAAATCAGTTTGAAGGGTACTTCAAGTGCTTAAGTCCCGTACACAATTATGGTAAAACACCATACATTGTCCCGCTGTCGTTCAGCTATATGGATAATGCAATCTACCTCCATAGCTCCCGGGAAGGCAGGAAAAATCGAGATCCTTAAAAAGAACCCCTGGGTTTGTTTCGAGGCTGCCGTCAAAACCGAACTTATCAATGCTGATGAGCCCTACAAATACAATGTTCGCTACAGAAGTGTTATCGGGTATGGGAAGGTTAAGTTTCTGGAAGATTACAATGAAAAAGTCGAGGGGCTTACTGTTCTTTCAGAACATTATGGAATTTGACATGTTTTTGCTCTAATAATTTAAGGCTGTCTTCGGAGAAAAAAAACCACGATCAAGAAGTAATACTTTATCCTTAATATCTAACTCTTCTATTGTTTTGTACAAAGTACTTATATCCCTCACGCTTCCCGGAACTGACTTGATCATAGCAGGCATTTCACTATCAAGACCACAAAGAAGGGCAAAATTGATCTGAGGGACTTGAATACAGTCTTTATTGTAGCCTTTTTCAGCCTGTAGAATACTCATGGATCAGGAGAAACATGTGCTTAAATCAATCAAGTTTTTCAAGAGAAATCTTTTGGTCAATGTGATAGATTTAAGGTCTCCCCATAAGTATAAAGATTGCTTTATAAATGTAAATAATTTATGTGAAGACTGTAGATTAGAGGTTTTAAAAGCTAATTTGAGACCCTCATTCGGAACTGCTGAGCTTTTAGTAAACTACTAATAATTTAAAGAAGCTTAAAAAAAGGGTGCTTTAAAGATGCCTTTTCATGTGATGCTGATCCCTACTCTGGGCTGTCCTGCTAACTGTAACTACTGCTGGAGTTCTGAAGAAAAGTCCCCTATCATGAGCATTGAAACCATTAAAGAAGTGGTTGAATGGCTTAATATTTTCAGGCAGGACTCTGTTACTTTTACTTTCCATGGTGGAGAGCCTCTCCTTGCAGGGGCAGAATTTTACAGGGAAGCTTTGCCGTTACTGGCTGAAGGCTTGAGTTCCAGAAATATCGCTTTTGCCATACAGACAAACATGTGGAAACTTACTCCGGAAATAGCCGAGATTTTTGCCAGATACAATGTCCCTATCGGTTCCAGTCTGGACGGCCCTCAGGAGCTTAATGACCTTCAGAGGGGAAAGGGCTATTATGAAAAAACAATGAGAGGCTACGAAATTGCAAAGGATCACGGACTTACTGTCAGGTTTATCACTACTTTTACTTCGCACTCTGTAAAATTCAGGGAGGACATCTTCAATTTCTACCTGGATAAAGGCTTAACCCTGAAACTGCATCCCTGTCTGCCATCCATAAAAGGTGACAACCCTGAAAAGTGGGCACTTGACCCCAAAGAATACGGAGAACTTTTAATTTACCTTCTTGACAAGTATCTTGAAAATATGGGCAAGATTGAGGTCATGAATATTGACCACCTGTGTAAATGTGTGTTTACAGGCAGGGGCACCGTCTGCACATTCGTGGACTGCATGGGGGATACTTTTGCAGTTGGACCTGATGGAGGCATATACCCCTGCTACCGCTTCGTAGGCATGCCCGAATATGTCATGGGGAACGTTTATGACCGCCCGACCATGGCAGACCTTGCCAAGTCCGACGCCTGGAAGCTCATGCATAAATATAAGGAATTTGTGGACACCGCATGCGGCAAATGCGCCCACATCAAATACTGCAGAGGGGGCTGTCCTTACAACGCAATAGTTCCCACGGACGGGGAAATAAAAGCTGTTGACCCTCACTGCATTGCCTACAAAATGATATTTGATGAAATAACAAATCGGGTAAACCAGGAAATGTTCGGGTCAGGCGGAATGGATATGTTTATGCCCCAGACAATGAGACCTTCAAAACCCGGAATAATGTCGCTCATGCTTAAGAAAATTTAAAAGCAAGATTTTGCTGGAGCTGGTTTAATCTTGCTGGAGTTGAGTTTTTTACTCATCTCCCAGGTTTTATAAATTTTCAGTTCAATTCCTCTTACCGTTTGCTAAAAGGCATCTTTGGACATGTTATTTCAAGTATTCTTTCGTTTTTGAGATAATTTATATAGATCCACTCTCTAAACTAAACATATGAAAGAGGGCAAAATCAAGAACACTATAACCAGAAGCTTTGAACTTCAGGACTACAAAATAGAAGGAACGGAACTCTCCGGTTTCTGGGCAGACCTGCTCAGCAAAGAAGAACTGACAGTTGAGGTAAATTACAGGCCAGAAAACAAAAAGACCTTCAGTCCTGAAGAAACAGAAACTCTTACCCGCAAAATATGCAAAAAATGCGCTGATTTTGAGGCTCAGCTTCCCGAAAACATAAAATGTGAGGTCACCTTCAAAGATTTCGGGGAAAAAGTTTACAAAACCGACCAGCCTGATTTTGAACTGCAGCCCAGGGAAATAGACGAAATTCAGGTTGCTTACCGCTTCTTTGTAGCTTATTACGTTTAATTTATTCCTTTAATTGTTTTACTGTTCTATTTCTTATTTTTTTACTTCAAACCGGTAAATATACACAGGAATCTGTGAAATGCGTCCTGTGTAAACGGCAAAAACCAATTCAGGCATTATTTTCTTCAATACCAGAATGAACAATAAGCTCAGAACTGATGCAATAAGAAGAGCTATTATGGGAAACTCAGGTAACATATTAAATATATAAATTATATTATCTTACATACATAATATCAAAAAACAGGAAGGAATTGCATTTGACTTTAAATCCTCAAATTTCGCCGGGTGCTTATGGTCCCATGCTCAATATAGCACTCGTCTTTTTGCTTGTTTCCTTCACAGTAATGGTAACCTTGTTTGTCTGCAAAAAATACAGCGCAAAAAAATCGCGAGAAACAAAAAGGATGGATGAGGCTGAAAGAGAGATCATGAAAGCAGAAAAGGAAAGAGAAAAAACAAGAATAATTGAAGAAACCGGGTACTCGGAAAGAGACGAACACGATGATGATTCTGACGATGATGGAGAATGAAAATCAGAATTGAGCGATCTTTCTAAAAATATGGAAAAAATAAAGGTTAAGTTTTAAGGGTTTCTCACGCCTTAAAACTCTGTTGATTTATTCCTGTTTTCTGCGGCCGAAAATAAACATTATTCCCAGTATTGCTACAACTGGCAAGGCAATTGAGGGGAATTCAGGAATTGGCGTATAACCTGAAACCCATGTGCTACCCACAAGAGCCTCACCCTTCTCCCCAAACGAAATATGAACAACAACACTGTTACCATACTCATTCGCAGGAAGTGAACCTGCCAAAGCTTTATTTAAATAGATTTTAATTGGACCTCTTGTTTTTGAATTGCTACCTGGATCCCTATTAATTTGTGTATTGAAATGTCCGAATTCGCTTTCCTCATAACTACCGGTGGTTGCAGACCAATCATTTTCAGCACCCTCATCGACAACACTTGTAACACTGTATCCGGCAGGAAGCACGATTCCAATCTCTTTAAGATCCACATTTGAGATAGTATTGAGGTCGGTGCTGACGTCTTGGACGGTTATAGTGTCTCCGCTACACGAGACTTGAATCCTAATTTTTCCTGCAAATTGCTCCTCATTTACATCAGTTAAATAAAAGGTTTCAGCGCTTGCAGTGCTAACGGTAAGCAACAAAAGTGCAAGAATTCCAATAATAAATTTTAACCTCACCAGTCAAAACCTCCTTTAGAGAATAAATAGAATGTTTTTCTATCAATCTATAAGGAGATAAACTTATTTAGTTTAATATACTTCATACAGTATAGAATTAGAACTAATAGAGAAACAATAACTATAGCCTCTTAATATAAAATTAAGTCCTGAAATATATTGATATTTAAGTTATAAAATATTATATAGAAAATACCTTAAAATAATATGAGGAGAATTTGGCTGGCTCTTGCTTCTGAAATTTCACCCGTTGCTTATAATTCTCTGTTCCATATGAAATTTGTACTTCCTGTTTGCTTAAATTATATTGTGTAGCCCTGTTTGCCTGCGCAAAATACAATTCAAAAAAATCACAGGAAACATAATGGAGAGCCGCAATTGAAAGAGAGATATGAAAGCAGAAAAGGAAAAGACAGGGTATAAGAAGAATAGAAGAAACTGGATATTTAGAAAGAGATATAAAGATGAAGACCCCGATGATTTTGATACCGGATAATGAAAGTCAGAATGAATTCCCCAAAACCTGAGAAAAAAAGAAAGGTTTAAATTTAAAGAGAATTCCGCTCTAAAATTAGTTATTTATTCCTTTTTTCTGCTGCCAACGATAAACATTATTCCTATTACTGCTGCAACAGGCAGGGCAATTGTGGGGAATTCAGGGATCGGAGTAGTACCTTCAGGACCAAAAAAGTCACTACCTGTTCCCCACTGAGCATGAGCTGCAAATGTAGATTTGTCAGTGTCAGTAATAGTACCACTGAAAACAATTGTTACTGTATTTACATCATGATCTTGATTGTCTATATCATACTCATAAAAACTCCCAAAGCCATCCATGACTTTATATCCTTTATAGGTCCATCCGTTATTTTTATTATCCGTAATACTGCTCACAGAAAGCGTAGAAGGAACAACATTATAACCTACTTTACTGAACCAACCTGCAGGTTGACCAGACGCAGGAGACACTGTAAAAGTTACTGTGTCGTCGGGATAATTCGTAGTAGAAAAAGTAACAGTAACAGTTTCATTAGTTAAACCATTTTTTGAGACTAAATTCATAGCGCTGGCTGTACCTGCCATAGCAAGTAAACACACTAAAATTCCAATAATGTATTTTAATTTCACTCTTCAAACCCCCTTTAAGAAACTAATTTGATATTTTTTAATCAATCTATAAAGAGATAAACTTATTTAGTTAAATATATTTTAAACTGTATAAATATGAAATTTTCGATAATAAGCGTTCTTAGACATCTATTTTAAAATTAAATCATAGAAATATTTTAGGATTGATTAATATAATAATTACAATATAATCTCAAAAAAGTAAAGATAGACACAAATTTTCTATTTGATCTGGATGTTCCTGGTAAACTTAATAAAGTCTGAGCTTCAGGAAGGATAAACTCTATGAAAATTACAGCAAATTCCGTTTTAAAATGAAAAGACTAATATATATGAATATTTTAAGACATTGCAATAAAAAGGAAAAGACTACAAAAATAAGGTTTAACGCGATAACTCCGTTTTTCAAAACTTTTTTTAATTCGCTTCACTCCTGCCTATTTTCCTTACTTTTTGTTACAAATCCTCAAAAATAAGTTGTGTACTCTAAGCCCATGCCTGAAAGCAGTTATCCTTTTTTCGCGTCCAGTTAAATTGTGATCTGGAGCCAGTAGCGAAAATGAATCTAAGAAAATTCTTCGCGCAAAGAAGTAAAAAATAAAAAGAGATGAAGGGGCAGAGAAAGGGTTTGCTTATTCCTTCTTCTTTCTATACTGTACAACGAAAATTAATCCGAGAATTGAGGCAACTGGCAGAGCTATCGACGGAAACTCTGGAACTTGAGTATCTGGCGTAGGCGGCTTTTCTGCTGTTACTGTTACAGTGTCAGTGTTCGATTTGACTTCACTGCCTCCGTATGTAAAACCTGTTGCCTGCGCTATATTGGTTATAGAACCTGCATCGAGGTCAGCTGAGGATATGGTATGGGTAGCTGTCCCTGTAACAGTCTGACCTGGTGAAAGAGATGAGCTGGATATGGGCACTGTACCAAGTTTGTCGTCATTGACAGTAATGGGTCCATAGATTACAACATCTCCTGAATTGGTCACTTCATAAGTGTACGTAATCGACTCTCCCTCTGAACTATATGTTTGTGAAGAAGCTGTTTTTTCGAGGCTCAGAGCCGGGTTACGTATGGCTTGGATAGTTACTGTCGCTTCATTTGATTTAACTTGTTTTTGGTTGGACGTTATACCTGTTGCATATGCTACATTTGTTACATAACCATTAGTGAGATCATCGGAGGTTATGATATAGGTTTTATAGCAAATTTTACTCTTTCCGGGATCAAGATTTAAATCACCATAAGTTTTTCCATTAAAAGACTTTCCATTATCAATGTGGTCATCCGTGATCATGATATTAGTTACACGATATTTTCCTGTATTCTTAACAACATATGTATATGTTATTTCCTGTCCGGCATGGTCGTAAGTTGTAGGATTAGCTGATTTTGTTATTGTCAGACCGGCATTGTAGATAGTTGCTGAAGCAGTATCCTATATGGTCGTTCTACCAACTTTTGTAGTTGCAGTGGCGGTGTTAAACACGCTGTACCTAAGGAGATCATCCGATTTTATCACATAGGTAGCTGTTCTTGTTACACTAGCACCTTTTGCAAGATCATCGTCAATTAGGATAACCAGACCAGGAATTTTGTTGTCTGTAATGCTAATAGTTCCTTTTATTGTTGCTTCTCCTTTATTTGTCACGGTATATGTGTATTCTATTACCTGTCCTGCATGGTCATAAGTTGAAGTATTGGCCGATTTTTGCAGATCCAGAGAATATTTAACATTATTATAATAACAATTGTCATTACACGCGCTTGCAGAACCAAGTATGAATAATAAAAAAACCAGAACCCCTACAATTCGTAGTATCTTCATCCTTTCAAACCTCTTTTAGATAAATAAAGAAAACTTCTACAATATTATTTTATAAATTAATAAGCTTATTTAGTTAAATATACTTCAGACTGTATAATCCTCAAAATCAAGAATAATCGACAGCTATAGCCGGAGTATAGAAAATTAAGTTATGAAAGATATTAATTTCTGAATTATATATGCTGAAAAAGATAATTTAGAAAAAAATAAAGTAAAACTTTATGTGACTTTCAAGCCTGAAATTTAATGGATACATTTTAATTTGCCTGAATAAGAGGTTTATTTTTACCCCTATTTATGAGAACGCCTGGCCCTTTTTATCGTCCGAAGCATGTGCAAAAAGCGAGAATATGAATACTAACGGTAGAGACTTTGAGAAGAATGAGGAGGAAAAAGACAAATGATAAAAATGGAATGAAAAAACAGTTAAAAAAGAAAAAATTCTCAGTCCTTCACACCTATTTCACTTCTTTTTCCAGTTTCTTTATAAGCTCTCTAAGCTGAATTGCACGCTCGAAATCCAGCCTGTCAGCAGCTTCCCTCATCTCCGCATCCAGTTCGATGATCACGTTGGGAATATCGGTTTTCGGGATATGTTTTGTATCCGTGATATCAACGACTTTTTCCCTTATGGGTTTTCGAATGGTTGTAGGGACAATGCCGTGTTTTTCATTATAGGCAATCTGCATTGCACGGCGTCTTTCAGTCTCCTGTACCGCCGTTTTGATGGAATCTGTCATGTTGTCTGCATAGAGGACAACCCTTGAACTGGAGTTCCTTGCCGCGCGGCCTATAATCTGGATGAGGCTCTTAGAATTCCTCAGAAAGCCCTCCTTATCTGCATCAAGTATCCCGATAAAACCTACTTCAGGAATATCAAGCCCTTCCCTTAGCAGGTTGATCCCTACAAGAACATCGAATTTGCCAAGGCGCAGTTCGCGGATAATCTCCGTCCTTTCAATGGTCTTTATATCCGAATGCAGGTAACGTGCTTTAATCTCATTTCTCGCTAGGAACTCGGTAAGTTCTTCTGCAAGCTTTTTGGTAAGGGTAGTGACAAGGGCGCGGTCTCCCCTTTCCACAATTTTCCTTATCTCCTGCATAACATCCCTTACCTGGCCTTCAAGTGGACGCACTTCAACCTCGGGATCAACGAGACCTGTCGGGCGGATAATCTGTTCCACGATCCGGGAAGAGTGCTCGCGCTCGTAGTCTGAAGGGGTTGCCGAGACGAAGATCACATTTTTCATGTACTTTTCAAATTCTTCAAACTTCAGGGGCCTGTTGTCATAGGCACTTGGAAGCCTGAAACCGTAATCAACAAGGCTCTTTTTTCGTGACCTGTCTCCGTTATACATCCCGTGCAGCTGAGGTATTGTCTGGTGGCTCTCATCAATGACCAGAAGGAAATCGTCAGGGAAATAGTCAAGCAGGCAGAAGGGCTGCTCTCCAGGTTTTCTGTGGTCAAAATGCCTCGAATAATTCTCAATTCCTTTGCAGCTTCCGGTTTCCTGAATCATTTCCATATCATAAAGCGTGCGCTGCTTTAACCTGTGAGACTCAAGCAGCCCGAGCTCGGGCAGGCGTTCTTCAAGCTCTTCAAGTATAGACTGGATTGCGCTTTTCTGCTCCTCTTCAGGAATGACATAGTGCCTGGCCGGGTAGACAAAGAAATAGTCCATGTACTCTTTCCGCTGCCCGGTCTGCTTGTCCACTTCAGAAATCCGGTCTATCTCGTCCCCGAAAAGTTCTATCCGGATAATGTCATCGAAGTAACCCGGAATGATATCAATGGTGTCTCCTTTTACCCTGAACCGTCCGGGCATGAGTTCAAGGTCATTTCTTTCAAACTGGATATCGATAAGTTTCCCAAGGATTTCCTTTCTTGGAACCCTGTCTCCAACTTTAAGTTCAAACCCCATCTTCTGGAAGTTCTCAGGGTTGCCCAGACCATAGATGCAGGAAACCGACGCCACCACAATCACGTCCTGCCTGGACATCAGGGAGGCTGTGGCTGCAAGGCGCATCTGCTCGATTTTGGGGTTTATCATGGCATCTTTTTCAATATACTGGTCCTTGGCAGGGAGATAGGACTCAGGCTGGTAATAGTCATAATATGAAACAAAATATTCAACCCGGTTTTCAGGGAAAAACTCCCTGAACTCGTTGTAAAGCTGGGCAGCCAGGGTCTTATTATGGGCAATAACAAGGGTCGGCTTTTGAACACGATTTATCACATTTGCAACAGTATAGGTCTTTCCTGACCCTGTAACCCCCAGAAGGGTCTGAAACTGCTCTTTTTTATTCAGCCCTTCCACAAGTTCTTCTATTGCCTGAGGCTGGGAACCTTTAGGCTCAAAATCGGAAACCAGTTTAAACTGAGGGCTTTCCCGGTACCTTGCATCGTGTATTGTCTCAAATTTCTTATCGGATAACTCCCCGGATGTCTGGCTGGAAACTTTCATGAAATCATGACCTTCTTAAGCATGTGGAATTGATTAATCTATTATGTGGAGCCGATCAACGTGGAATCGATCAATGTGGAATCGATCAATGTGGAATCGATCAATGTGGAATCGATTACTGTATCAGTGCTTTTTTATTTCTGTATCAATGACTTATTTCTGTATCAATGATTTCTGTCTTAGGAGGCGGTTGTAAGTGATTGCAAACCTGTGGGCTTCGTCCCTTATTTCCTGGACAAAGAGAGAAGCTTTTTCATTATTCTTGATCGGGAGAGGGGACTTAAGGCCGGGAACGTAAATTTCCTCTTCACGTTTTGCTATGGAGATGATGGGAACCCTGAGCCTGAGCTTCCGGAGTTCCTGAAAAGCTGATGAAAGCTGACCTTTTCCCCCGTCTATAATTATCAGATCAGGCATTTCATGCCTGTCCTCAAGCAGGCGGGAATAACGCCTCCTCACAACCTCGGCGATGGAAGCGAAATCGTCAATCCCTTCCACGCTTTCTATTTTGAAGCGGCGGTAGTTGTGTTTATCAGGTCTGCCTCCCCTGAACTGCACCATTGAACCTACTGTAGCAGTGCCTGAGAGATGAGAGATATCAAAGCATTCAATAACATTCGGGAGTGCTGGAAGGGAAAGTTTGCTCTGCAGGGCTTCAAGCTTTTTCCTGTCCCCGAAAAACCCGATTTCGACATTTTTCAGGACAAGGTCGAGAAGCTCTTTTTTCTCTCCCTGCCTGGGAACCGTTACCTTCACCTTCTTTCCTTTCACATGCGCCAGAAACTCTACAAGAGATTCTTCAAGAGATTCGGGAACGATCAGTTCTTCAGGAGGGTCGTTTTCTGAATAATACTGTACAAGAAACTCTTCCAGAAAATCCTCTCCGAAAGCAAAGACAAAGTCCTGCTTGTCTTCCAGAGTACCCCTGTAAACCTTGAAAAGCATGAGATAGACAATGTTGTCTCTTACAATATAGTTCAGTATATCCTCATCATGCTTTTTCTGCCTCTCCATATTCTGCTTTTCCTGGAGGTACTCGAGGGCTGCAATCTCGTCTCTGAGTTCAATGGCCTGCTCAAACATCTGTTTTGCAGCCATCTCTTTCATTTCTGTTTCCATGGAATCTATGAGTTCCCTGATATTGCCTTTCAGGACAGAACTTGCCTTCTTTACTCTCTCTCCATACTCCTCAGCGGAAATGCTACCTGTACAGGGTCCGCTGCATGCTCCAATATGATAGCGGAGGCAGGCACGAGAAGGCATTTTCTTGCAGGTCCTGAGCTGGAAGGTTTTTCTTACGACCTCAAAGATATAGTCCCTTTCTCTGGCAGAAACAAAGGGTCCGAAGAATTCCCCTTCTCCGGTATTTTTCCGGGAAATCCTGATTCTGGGAAACTTTTCCCCTGTTAAGTGAATGCAGGCATACCGCTTTGAATCTTTGAGCAGGATATTGTATCTGGGCCAGTGTTTTTTTATCAGGGTATTTTCCAGGAGGAAGGCTTCTACCTCAGTATTTGTGACAATGAAATCAAGCCCCCTGATAACCTGCACAAGGCTCGCTGTTTTAGGGTCGTGGTCCCTTTTCTGGAAATAACTGCTTACTCTTTTTTTGAGGTCCTTTGCCTTACCAACATAGAGTACAATCCCTTCCTCATCCTTGAAAAGGTAACAGCCGGGAAGGTGCGGAAGAGCTTCCAGATCAATCATTTTTGGACCACATCCCGTTCAAATTAATTTCGGATTTCATTGAGTTTTATTTTTTCACGAGAATCTTTTGAAGTGTCTGCCCTTCAAACACTTCATCCGCTCTATCTTCCAGTTCCTCTGGTTCTTCTTCGATGCCTTCATCCGTGCCCTCTTCTAACTCTTCAAAATCGACCTCAAACTCTTCCTCGTCTTCAAAAACTACCTCTACAGGCTGTGCTCCCGACTCAGCATATGTTTTTTCTTTTGCCGAAAGCCTGGGGGCAAGGAAGCGTCCGGTATAGCTTTCAGGAACCTGGGCAATCTCTTCAGGAGTACCTGCTGCAATAATCTCCCCGCCTGCATGCCCGCCTTCGGGACCAAGGTCTATTATATGGTCTGCTGACTTGATAACATCCAGGTTGTGTTCAATAACAACAACAGTATTTCCTTTAGCAACAAGCCCGTTAAGGACTGCAATTAACTTTTTAACGTCATGGAAATGCAGGCCTGTTGTGGGTTCATCAAGGAGATATATCGTCTTTCCTGTACATTTTTTAGAGAGCTCCCTTGTGAGCTTGATCCTCTGGGCTTCCCCTCCGGAAAGGGTTGTGGAGCTCTGTCCGAGTTTGATATATCCCAGCCCAACACGTGTGAGAGTGTTGAGCTTGCCTCTAATAGCAGGAACGTTTTCAAAATGCTCCGCAGCCTCTTCCACAGTCATGTCCAGGACTTCAGCAATGGATTTGCCCCTGTATTTCACTTCAAGGGTTTCCCTGTTATAGCGCGTACCCTTGCACTCTTCACATTCAATGTAAACATCAGGAAGGAAGTTCATCTCGATTTTAATCAGACCCTCTCCCTGGCAGGCTTCACACCGCCCTCCTTTTACGTTAAAAGAGAAGCGCCCGTTTTTGTATCCGCGGATTTTTGCTTCCCTGGATTCGGCAAAAGTCTGCCTTATCGCATCAAAGACCTTGGTATAGGTTGCAGGATTTGAACGTGGAGTCCTGCCTATGGGGCTCTGGTCAATAACAATTACCTTATCTATCTCGGAATCAAAGATAAGCTCGTCATAATCACCGGGAGTTACACTTGATTTATTGATCTTTTTTGTGAGAGCTTTGTAAAGGGTATCGTAAATAAGCGTGGACTTTCCGGAACCTGAAACTCCGGTAACTACTGTCAGGAGCCCTATGGGTATGTTTACATCCACATTTTTCAGGTTATTTGCCCGGCAGCCTTTCAATCTGATATACGAGTCGCTCTGTCTGCGGAGAGCAGGGGTTTTTATCTGCTTTTCTCCAGAGAGGTACTTGCCTGTCAGAGATTCCGGATTTCTCTCAATCTCTGCAGGAGTCCCTTCAGCTACCACATACCCTCCGTGTATCCCTGCCCCGGGACCGATATCGAGCACGTAATCAGCAGCCCGGATAGTATCTTCATCGTGCTCCACCACAATGAGTGTATTTCCAAGGTCTCGCAGGGTTTTAAGGGTCTGAATAAGCCGTTCGTTGTCTCTCTGATGAAGCCCTATAGAAGGCTCGTCAAGAACGTAGAGCACGCCCATAAGGTTTGAGCCCAGCTGGGTTGCCAGCCTTATCCTCTGGGCTTCTCCACCTGAGAGAGTGCCTGCACCCCGGGAAAGGGTGAGATAACTGAGCCCCACATGTTCAAGGAAACCCAGGCGGGAACGAATTTCCTTAAGTACCTGCTTTGCTATTTCCTGCTCTTTTTGGGGAAGTTTCAGATCTTCAAAAAACTGGATGGACTGGACAATGGACATGTCTGTAATATCCACTATCGACCTGCCTGCGATTTTGACTGCAAGGACCTTTTCTTTCAGGCGTTTGCCTTCACATCTGGGACAGGAGTGGACCTGCATGAATTTTTCAAGCTCTTTTCGCCTGTATTCAGACTTTGTCTGGTTGTAGAGCCTTTCAGACTGCGGGAGAAGCCCTTCCCATGTGCCTTTATGAGACCACTGGGCATCCCCGTTTTTCATGCTCATGCTAAACTGGATGCGTTCGTCCGAGCCGTACATAAGAGCATTGTACTGCTCTTCCGACAGGTCTTCTATAGGAGTAAATACATCAAAACCAAAGTGCTTTGCAACAGCAGCAAGGTGCTGGCTCCGGTAGCTGTCGAGGTAGTTCCTGTAAAGAGCAACGGCTCCGTCAGCAATGCACAGGCTTTTGTCCGGGATTATGAGATCAGGATCGAGTTCCATCTTAAACCCTAGCCCGTTGCAGGCATCACATGCGCCGAAGGGGCTGTTGAAAGAGAACATCCTGGGCTGGAGCTCTTCAAAAGCCATACCGCAGACAGGGCAGGCCATGTTTGAGGAGTACAGGTGGTCTTTTCCTTCCGCATCCACAGCAATCATGAGCCCTTCGCCTTTCTGGAGAGCATTTTCACATGCTTCGACAAGCCTTGAACGGTCTTCTGCAGGGTCCATGCGGTCGATTACTGCTTCAATATCGTGTTTTTTGTAGCGGTCAAGGGGGATTTCGTCATCTGTCCTGTGGATCTCCCCGTTTACTCTTACCCTTGTGAAGCCTTCGCTGTTCAGGTCCCTGAAAAGCTGCTGGTAAGTCCCTTTTTTCTGGCGGATTATGGGTGCGAGGATTGTGACCATTCCCTCACATTCCCTGCTGAGGCTGTCCGCAATCCTTTCAGGGGACTGTGACTCAATTTTGATGTCGTGGATGGGGCAGTAAGGAGTGCCCACCCTTGCAAAGAGAAGCCGGAGATAATCGTAAATTTCAGTGACAGTTCCCACCGTACTCCGGGGGTTTTTGGATGTGGTTTTTTGCTCTATAGAAATTGCCGGAGACAGCCCTTCAATGCTGTCCACGTCAGGCTTGTTCATAAGCCCCAGGAACTGCCGTGCGTAAGCGGAGAGCGACTCCACATAGCGGCGCTGCCCTTCGGCATAGATGGTGTCAAAGGCAAGGGTTGATTTTCCCGAACCTGAGACTCCGGTAATTACAATTAACTTATCCCGCGGAAGTTCCACGGTAATGTCTTTCAGGTTGTGTTCCCGTGCCCCTTTGATTATGATATTCTTCATTTTCCTTCTCTCAGGTTTTTTTCTTCTTAATTGGAGATCTTCGTAATTGGAGATAAGTTGAAACTTAAAAATTCTGGGTTAAGGTTTGAGATTAAGATTTTGAGATTATGTAATATCTGAAACCAGATACGTGTTTAAAGAAAACTGTTCTGTATGAATTTTAATCTGTTATTATTTCTTTCATTGTGTTATTATTCCAGTAACAGAAATTGCATTTATTGTGATCCGTCTGTTGTGGTCAACAGTCCCGAAATTCAATACACATAGCAACACGCAGACTTTTTATTAATAAAGTTATATAGCGGGGTGAAAGTATTAAACAATGGTTTGTCTGAGAAATCCATAAGAAACAAAGTTCCCAGCATTGAATCTCTAATTCGTTTATCTATTGCTTTTTAACAATATCTCTTGAATACTTTCATTCTCTGAGAACCAGCAATCACTGTATAACTTTATTTTCTACAGTAATCTCCCTTTAAGAGTGTTTGTGATTTTGAACCAGGGTAGTTTCTGGCAGTTGAGGTTCCCTCTGAAGTCCGGAAAAACATTTCAAAAAAGAGGATTCTGAGGAGAGGTCCTGGAAACTGCAGTCAAAAACTGATAGTATTTGAATTATGTAACGATACGTACATCACAGTTATGGTATAAATAATTATCCAAATTATTATATTTTAGTACCGAAATACAATAAAAGAGTCTATCATGCAAGCATGGTGCGAAAAGAATTGGAGCCTGGCGGGGCGGATAAGATATGACGCTGCCAGTCATTGAGCTTTCCCGCAAAATAAAGTGAAGCCGACATTCAAAAAAATGGCTTTCCAGCATGGGCCTTTATAGTTAATTGGCAAGATTGTGCTTCATTGTCTAATCCGAAGCAACAACCATCAAGAGCTCGATCAGAGCATTATGTCTGCAACAGAGCGAATCCTCCTTATATTGCTCCTCTGACTTTCCAGACCCTTTTCGCCGCGGTATAGAAAGGTCAGCCTTCGATCGGCATTCATCACTATCGAGAAGTGCAGGCAGGTGAGAATCTCCCCCCATCCTTGAGCTTTGCGACTTTGGACTGGAGATTATCGACCAGCCTGGGAAGTGGCAGATGGCGCAGGGAGCCCAGAAAATCAGGGGTTATAGCCGTCCGCCATTCGGTAATGTTCCGGGGGCAGTTCTCCCAATTTTGAATACTGGCGAGCCTGAAGCTCCAGGCTGAGTATCGGTCCGATAGTGAAGCCAGTTGTCGAAGAGATCCACAACTTCGTCTCCCTCAGGCAGCAATGCTTGAGACCCCCTTCTGGATGCTGAATGATGGAAACATTCAATCACAAAGACGAATTCTTAAATTTATATACAAACTTCATGCCACACGAGAACAATGCCAGACCAATCCCAACATAAAAGAATCCTATGTCAAAAGCCGGCAAAAGACTGAATTTCCGAATAGTAATTCCGCCTAATATCATTACCACCATAATCAGGTATGACTTTTTATCAAAAAATTCCATAACAAACATTTTCTTTCTTTTATCCTTACTTATTCGAGTCGTGTGCTTTTCAACTAATTTAGAGAAAATGAAAAAATAAAATACTGAAAATACTGAAGCAGCTAAAAAAACACTAAAAATATATCTCCCCTGATTTATAAAATATGGTAATCCGGTCTCTATTACCATTATTCCAGCAAACATCCAAACGATGCCTGCAATCAAAATCAAGTATTTATTAGGAACCGATGATTTCTGCTTAAAGTTGTTTCTCATATCTGCTATTTACCTTACATTCATGACATAAAAACTTATAGTATTATGGCTCTGAAGAAAACTCAGGCACTGATATATCAGCTGGTTGATTTTGATCAGAACACACTTTGCCCAAATGCGCTTATTTTCTGAGCTTTCCGTATACCGGGAACCAAAACATAACTCTCTATCCTGAATATGTTTATGGGTGGAAATGTTCAAATTGTGAAGAAACCATCTCCATGCAGGGATAAGGAATCACAAAGAAGGGATATTTATGACTGAAGACCTGAAAGAAGCCCTCCTGCAGAAATGCGAAAGTATGGACATACCCATGGTTGGGGTTGCCAGTGTTGAGAGATGGACTAACCCGCCTTTTTTGCCATGGATGCCTGAAGAATTCTATCCTCAATCCATATACCCCGAAGCAAAATCAGTGATAGTTATCGGATTGCCGATCCCTCTGCCGGTGCTGGAGACATCACCCTCAATATATTACCGCGAACTTTACAATACTGTAAATAATCTACTGGATCAATACACATATAGGCTTGCCAACTTCCTGACCAGTAAAGGATACCCATCTATTTTTGTACCCAGAGACGGGTATGGAAACATTCAGGTGCTTCTGGAAAATCCTGTTGCATTCTTCTCTCACAGGCATGCAGCTTTTCTTGCCGGTCTGGGAAACTTTGGGGTGAACAATACGATCCTTACACCTGAGTACGGCCCCAGGGTCCGTTTTGGTTCAATCCTGTCCACAGCTGAGCTTCCTTCAGATCCAGTGCTGGATACTCAGCTCTGCACCCGCTGTATGCGCTGTGTTAAAATGTGCCCGTCGAATGCTCTTAAAAAGAAAGATTATCCTGACGGGTTAACAGATAAGAAAGCCTGTTCCTCTTACAGCGCCGAATTAAACAGGCGTTACATTTCGCCCTGCGGGATATGTATCAAAGTCTGCCCGATAGGAAAGGATAGAGAGCTGTATAAAAGGGATAATAACGAGATATATACAGATGAAGTTCTTTTTGCCGATTACCATAAAGCCTGGAAGCATATCAGATCTTATGGCGGAAAAAACCTGTAATTCGGACAAAAAAGAAGAAATCGGACTCGGTTCAGTTTTTTTCCGGAATGCCCTTATCTTCAAATCTGATAGTGAACTTTGTTTTTTCTCCTTTCTCAAGCTCGACTGTCCCATCAAGCTGTTCAACCAGAGCATTTACAAGCTGCAGACCAAGAGTACTGGGATTTTCAAAATCGATGTTTTCTGGGAAGCATCCCCCACTATCCGAATAAACAAGTGTAAATCCATAGTTTTTGGCTGGTTCTTTTTCACCGGTATTACTGTTTGATTCACTGGCAGGTCCAGAGGTTTCAGGATGTTTGCAGAGAGAGATTCTGATCTCTCCATCGGTGCCTCTGGGAAACGCATATTTTAAGGAATTTGAAAAGAGTTCGTTAATTATAATTCCCAGAGGGATTGCAGTGTCTATTCCAAGGAATATGGGGTCTACATCAAGGAAGAGCTGGACTTTCTCATTTCCAACCCTGTAAGAATAAAGGAGTTCAGAAGTAAGTTTTCTCAGATAGGCTGCAAAATCTATGCTTGTAGTATCCTCGGATTTATGAAGCTCTTCATGGATAATCGACATGGATACAACGCGATTTTCGCTTTCCCGGAATGCTTCAACAACAGTCTTATCTTTAAACTTCTCAGCCTGAAGGCTCAGAAGGGACGAAACTATCTGAAGGTTATTTTTGATACGATGGTGGATTTCCCTCATGCCGATTGCTTCGGCTTTTGCAAGGGTTTCCTCGGCTTTTTTCTTCTGAGTAATATCGTAAGCATAGCCCTGGATAAACTCAGTTTCTCCTTCTTCGCTGCAGATATTATGGATTAACTCATGAACCCATTTTACAGTTCCATCTTTTCGCCTGAGCCTGTACTCGTGCTCCAGAATAGAGCTAGGGGAAGAATACAGTTTTTCCTTGCTTATCTCGAGCAATGGATAGTCTTCTGGAAGAATAAGGGCAGACAAATCTATTTTGCCGGTGATAAAGTCCTCTTCTTGATACCCGGTAATTTCCTCGACAGCTCCTTCCAGAAAAACAGGCGTAAAATTCCTGTCCAGCTTAAATGATATTCCTTTAAAATTCTCTAAAAATGATCTGTAAAGCTCTTCGCTTTCCTTCAGTTTTTCTGAGGAAAGTTTGATTTCAGTAATGTCTTTCATCACCCCAAGAGCTTTGCATACACAGCCTTCTTCATCCCTCAGGTAGACCCCTTTATTCTCCACAAAAAAATAGCTTCCATCTTTCCGCCTGAACCTGAATTCTGTATTAAATTTTTCTCCTGTGTTCCAGCATTTTCTAAATTCCTGCTGTACTCTTTTGCGTTCATCGGGGTGTATGTGCTCAAGCCAGTCATAAAAGTCGAAGTTCTGCATTTCACTGTAGCTGTAGCCTGTAAGTTCCATGACTGCTCCTGCCCATTCACCATGACCACTTCTCAGGTCAAATTCGTATATCAACTGTCCTGTCTGTTCCGTAGCCAGCCGATACCTCTCTTCGCTTTTTAACAGCTTTTCTTCGGTGTGTTTGCGTCCGGTAATATCAAGCATTACTCCCACAAGCCCTTCAATATCTCCATTGAGGTTTGTGTATACGGTTTTATTAATAAGGAACTGCCTGATTACCCCGTCGGAACACTTCATTCTGGATTCATAAACCAGGCTTCCTCCTCTCTGGAGCAACTGCCTGTCCGTTCTTTTGAAAAGATTTCCCAGTTCTGAAGGAAGTGATTCAGGGAGCTCGTCTACAGAGTATCCGGTTACGTTTTCCTTTGATCTTCCAATAATCATTTTCGCAAAGAGTTCGTTGCATCCACGGTAGATCCCTTCCTTGTCTTTATAAAAAACAGGAGCTGGAATCGCATCTAAAAGAGTTCCAAGAAAAAGTACCTTATCCTTCAGGATACTTTCGACTTCATTTTGTTCAAAGGCTGATGAAATCAGGGATGCAGCAGCTTCTAAAAAATACGCGTCTTCTTTTTCAAACTTCTCTTTCTTCGTGCTGTGAACTGCAAGCACTCCATATGGTTTTTCAAGGGTCCCTATAAGGACACTCATTCCTCTCGTTATTTCCTGATAGCCTTCAAGTCCCATTCTTTCAATAGAACCTTTTTTGTTTAACTCCTCTGTCAGGATAGGGGTTTTTGAAAGAACAGTATATCCGGCATTCGAAGCTGCTTTTCTTTCTATGACTTTGCCTTTATCTTCCGGCTTCCATCCAGTACCCGCTTCAATTAAAAAATTTCCGCCAGTCAAAAGTCTCAGAATCTTGCAGTATTTTACATCAAGAGTAGCAGTAATTAAGGCAAAAGATTCGTCCAGAAGGGTTTGGAGATTCTGGCCTGTAAGAGACAGTTCGGCAATTCTGGTAAGGTTTTTATGATGTTTATCTATTAAGGACAGTTTTCTTTCGGCTTTTTTGGATAAAGTAATGTCCATTGCTTGGAGAACAGTATGTTTACTGTCAGCAGAAGGCATAAAAGTGACTAAATACGTTTTTTCCCCCACCTTAATCTCCATGTATTCAGATTTTCTTCTCAGGGCTGCTTTTCGCAAAGCTTCCTGGACATTTGCGGGAACTTTTCCTCCAACACTGCTTTCCCATGCTTCAAGTAAAAGCTTTCCTGCTTCATTAGAATAGGTAATTACTCCATCTTTTTCTATCCTCAGGACCGGGCTGGGGCTGTTTAATAGAAATTCTTCCTTCCAGTCTTCTTCTGCTTTGCTTTTTCTTTCAGCAATGTCTATATTACCACCCGGCCTTTAAGTATCTGCTTTTTTGTTCTCAGTTTATTTTCCAGATTTTGAGTTTCCTGTCCGGAGCTCCGCGTTTTCGGCGTTCTTTTTCACGAAAATCCTATTCGGCAGTCACATGTATGATGAGATTATTGACATATTAATATTTTGGATATGAATCAGAAAGAAATTAGATAGGCAGTGATAAACACAATATATTGCAGTTTTTGGCTGAATATGGATATATATAAAAACAGCTATCAGGAGTATTATCAGGCTATTTGAAACTGGCAGGATTAAGGACTATTTAAGGACTATTAAAGGACTATTAATCCTGCCAGGTGTCTTAAAAGGATCTCTGAAATATATTCAGGATCCCTGCCCAGATGTGAAAATGTATATGTAATTCGCTCTTTGTAAGTGAGGTGTCTTTTATGGAGGATTTTAACAAGCTCAAAAGGAAACTTGACGAGATGAGTGTTCCGGAACTTTATGATTATGTAAAGGAAAACTATCCTGAAAACGAAGAACTTGCACTCGGGTCCAAAAAGATAATTATCAGGAAAGTCCTGAACTTTGAAAGAAACCGGCTGAATGAAATGGAAAAGGCTGAAGAGTAAGATTTACATTTTCCCAGTTACATTTTTTTCTTGTATTTTTACTAACTGTTTTTCCTTTTAAATCACCTGCTGCTGTATCATAAATTGAAAATTCAACTGTTTTGGTATATGCAAAATCATTTCAGGATATAACACAATGCAGATCTCTTTAAAAGAGCGTCTTCAGAAATGTCCCGAAGGCTTTCATCAGCCTCAAAGAGTTGCCTGAGAACATCAGCTTTCTCATAAGGACAGATGGATGGTCCATATCTCCGTATTCCGTGATCGTATTCAGGATGGAAGGAGTATTTAAAGAGCCTATGAGTTCGTTCAGCTGATTGTCTTCCAGCTTTCCCATGTAATCATGGATTTTCATGCCTATATCGAGTTCTTTTGCCAGGCCCTTTCTCCAGAGTTTATCGTATTCGGAAAGCCTGCCTGCAGAGGTATCTCCTTCAAGGGCGGCTTCGGCTGCAACTTTTCCTGCGATTTTTGCTGCAAAAGCCCCGGTGTAAACTCCCCCTCCTGATGTTGGTTTGGCCTGCCCTGCAGCATCGCCTGCAAGGAGGATGCCGTCAGCAAATGTTTTTTCCTGAGGGCCGATAGGAATTCCGCCGACCACAAAATCAAGCATGCCGCCTGAGTACCTTGCTTTTACGTGCGGGTTTGAGCGCAGGAATCTTTCAAGGTAGGAAAACGGTGAATTCTCTCCATGCCCGCTTTTGCTGGCAATTCCCGGTTCAATAGCAAGCCCTATTCTCGAGGTTTTTTCGTTGAGGGGCACGGTCCATACAAAGAAACCCGGGGCTGAAGAGCCGGGAAACAGTTCAACAAAGTCACTGTCATCCGAGGCATAAGGGGCTTCGATCTGTATTCCCGGGAGTACACGCGCAGGTTTTTCAAGTCCTGCATAACTGGCTATGCGGCTTTTTACCCCGTCCGCGCCTATAACCACAGAAGTGGATATGGTTTCGGGCTTACCGTTTTTGATTATCCTGAGTTTTACCGGGGAGTTCTTTTTGTTTTTATTTCCCTTTGTCCCTGTTCCGGTTTCAGAGTATTCTTTTTCAAGTCCGATAGCTCTTGTTTTCAGAGATAGATCAACACCTTCTTCCACAGCCATTACTGCAAGGGTGCGGTCAAAGTTTTTCCTGGAAACAACATATGCCCTTGTATGCTTTCCATCAATAGGCAGGCACTGCCCGTCAGGAGCGTGCACAAAAGCTCCTCTCACAGAATTGAAAACAAATTCGTCAGAGGGCTTTAGGTCACACTCTTCAACAGCTCTTGTGCTCAGAAGCCCTGTACAGCCCACCGGCGACCCTATTGAAGCGTGCTCTTCAAGCAGGAGAACCTTTGCCCCGTTCATTGCCGCATAGCGGGCAGCAGTAGAGCCCACAGGGCCAGCTCCAACCACAACAACATCATATTCCATAAGATATCACATTTACATAACAAATTAAGCTAGATCACAAATCAAGTTTGAACAGTAAATAGTTTGAATAAATAGTAAATAGTTTGAATAAATGCTGGCTTATTCTGGAAACCCTGTTCCCTTTTGTTCCAGTAGACCTTAATTCTTCTCAGAAAGGTTAAAGGAAGGTTAATATATTCATAGCTCTTATAATTTAATAGTATAACAACTTAAATATAAGTCTTAAGTTATATTTTTATATGGGCTATCCAACAGGAGTTTGCATGTAATACCTTTTTAACAGTATTGCCATGTTTTCTTTACCTGATCTTCCTTTCTCTCAAAATATTGATATATCGATAAATGCATCCTTGCAGAAAACTGAACGATAAGATACTTAATCATTTCTTCTAACCACCGGTCAGGGCTTCCATGCATCAGAAAAAAGAAAAATACCAGGCTTCCAGCTCAAAAAAACAAAAAAGAAACAGTCCGGATAGAAATAGTCAGGACAGAAAGGGTCCGCAAACCCGCGAAAAAAGGGCAGAAAACCGGTCACGAGACTTTAAAGAAAAACCCTCCTGCAGAAAGAGCTCTGGCTCTGAAAAACTGCCTGATACGGAAAGTTTTTCAAAGAAAAAATCCTCTTCGCGCTTTGAATATGAAGATAATTACATATTCTGGTGCAAAAAATGCAATCTGCCTCTTATAGGGGAAGAATGTGAAATCTGCGGCGGCAAAGGTGAGATACTCCATCTTTCCCAGCCTGCCGATATAAGGTTCTGTTCTCCATATGAGCGCGAGCTTCTTGCTGGGCAGTTGATTTCATCATTTGGCTGTGATCCTCTGGGAGACAGGCTTGTTCTCCTTAATAAAATCCCCGGAGAAGACAAAACTGACGAGGTTATTGTAGACGGCTTTATTTTCGGAGCGCTCAGTTTTGAACTTTCCAGAATGGACTACCGCTTTGAGCCTTCCCTTCAGGGGGCAAAAATTCTCCTTAAACATGCTGAAGGCAAAAAAGTCGAGCTTAAGAAAACAAACAGGCACCTCAATGGAAAAAACGTGCCTGCAGAGCTTATAGATTCTTTTGCCGGCGACGTAAAAGCAGGGGATTTTGTCCTTGTAACTGCGGGAAGCCTCAGTGGATATGGAATTTCATACATCGACAGCGCGGATTTTACAGATCTGAAAAAAACATCCGAATCCACTCAGTCCGAAAGCGAAAAAAGCGAAGTGAAAATTCTCAGGGTCAGAAAAGTTGACAGTGGCGAAGCTTTCCTTCACCCTGAGGCTCCGGATTTAAGGGTATGTATAGAAGCTAACAGAAAGCACCTTCAGACGCTCGGGAAAAATGCCATAAATACTATTCGCGGGATTGTTTCCAGAAATGAGTACAGGAACCTGCCTGTATATGTGTCCTTCAGCGGAGGAAAAGACAGCCTTGTGGTGCTGGACCTGACAAAGGCTGCCCTGAAGCAGAGGGAGTTCAGGGCTTTTTTTCTGAATACAGGAATTGAATTTCCAGAAACTGTGGAATTTGCCCGGAGTTCCTGCAGGGAAATGAAAGTGCCACTTGAAGAGATGAACTCTGGTTCTGCTTTCTGGGAGCAGGTAGAAAAGTTCGGGCCTCCTGCAAAGGATTTCCGCTGGTGCTGCAAGGTCTGCAAGCTGGCTTCGGCAGGAGATCTGGAAACAGGAAAAGAAACATGTTCCTTTCAGGAAAAGGATGCTGCAGATGCAGTTGCTTACCTGACAGTAGACGGCAAGCGGAAACACGAGTCTTTTTCAAGGGCAAGGATTGCGGCAAGTGAAACAAACCCCTTCGTCCCAGCACAGCTCAATATCTTCCCTATCCGGGACTGGCGCGCTCTTGAGGTCTGGCTTTATATCCACTGGAGAGGGCTTTCATACAACCCTCTCTATGATCTGGGCTTTGAAAGGGTCGGGTGCTGGCTCTGCCCGTCTGCCCTTGCTGCCGAATATTCCAGGGTAAAAGAGCTGCATCCTGAAATGTATGCCAGGTGGAATGCTTTTCTGCTCGAGTGGGCAAAAGCACGCGGGCTTTCGGAAAAGTTCGTAGAGCATGGGTTCTGGCGCTGGAAAGAATTGCCTCCTAAAATGCTCAGGCTGGCAGAAGAGCTTGGAATATCCGTCCTTGCGAAAGAAAAAGCCGAAGACTTTGAGATCGAGGTCGTTTCAGGAATATCTCCCTGCAAAGCTGGAGGATTTTCTGTCGAGGCAGGGGTTAAAGGCATCAGGGAAAAAGAAGCCGCAGATTTCATTAATGTGCTTGGAAAGACCATCTATGCAGAAGAACTTGGCATGCTGCTGGTAAAAACCGGAACCGGGACTGTGAAGTTTTTCTCGAACGGAAACCTGCTTGTAAGCTCGGAAACTAAAGAAAAGGCTGTCCAGCTTTTTAAGGAAACGGCAAAGCAGTTAGTAAGGCTTTCCCGCTGTACAGGCTGCGGGATCTGTGTAAAAGCCTGTCCTGTCGGCGCAGTTTCGATTAAAGAAGGAAAACCGCATGTGAGTGAGTCCTGTATAAGGTGCGGAAAATGTATGGAATCATGTGTGGTAACAAGGTATTTTGATAAAATCGTGCCAAGGCTGGATGAAAAGCTGAAGGTTTGAATAAAAAAACGTGAACGTGATTCAGCAACATCTGGAAAATGGCAGCAGGTACTTTCCATTCAAAACAAATCGAGGAGCGAGAAATAAACTTTGCTTTATGCTAATGATAGGCAAGAAGGCTGAAATAGGCTCCCATGCACACTTTTAAACAGAGAAAAAAATTTAAATATGATTGATGAGTGTATATATTTATGGAGACAGAATTCAGAAATAATTTGCTCTCGGCCATTGGATGGTTTATTATCTGGCTCGCTGTCAGGATGTATTTGAACATTTAAACTCATTGAATTATTTCTTAATTGTTAAAGAAACATACAAAAGGAACGCCACAAAATTTTGATTTTTCTCAACAGGAAAATCCAGCACAAATCACAAACATTTTTTAGATTCAAAATCTGATTTATTCCTATGTCTGCTTCCTGGGCTCTGTCCCATACCCTTGGAACAAAAGAGAAGGCTTTTTTCTGGCGAATAGACAGCCGGGGAAATATCTTCATAAAAAGGAAGTTCAGGAATTCCCTTTTTCCAAGAATAGACAAAGTTAGTTGCAGTCACCTGGACAGGCTTCATGAGTTTATGCAGGATATGGAATGGAAAGACCTGGCAAATAATGCAGCAAAACTGTATATGGGGACTGAAAAGGACGGCATAGGAAAATTCCTGTACAGTCTCAGACAGGAGGTTCCTTATGCACAGCTCTCAAGCCAGTTAGCAGCTATTTTTTACCGCTCCGAAGTTTGGGAGTGGAACGAGCAGAAAAGAGGCATGAAGTTTCTTCTTTTCTCAGGCAGCTGGCAGGAGAAAACAATGCAATACTACAGAAATTCACCGGGCTCGGAAGATGAAAGCAGTTTTATAACAGGCTTTTCGGAAAATAGCTTGCAAAGAGAAAGAAAACAGGAAGGATTGAAGGAAGCACTGCAAGAAACCATACCTGAAGAGCCGGTTCAGAAAATAGCGCAGACAAAACTTTCATCTTTTTTTGGATTTTAATAGAGAAAATTGCCAGAGATGTACTATTTAAAGATTTGATTTCCTAATTTTCATCTTATTGCTCTGGCCTTTCACCTGCATATGGCTGATATGTTGAACAAATCAAAGTTGAGATGGCGCACCCCTATATAAGCAACAGGACATGGTTTTACCCTCACTCTTCCTCATTTTAATTTTCTCAAAAAATATGAAGTCGAATGACAACTATAAAAAATAATTAATCAATGATATATAAGAAATTTGACCCGTAACTGAAGCAAAAGTAGGTGTAATGATTTGAATACTATGCCTTTTAACCGCGTTTTTAGGCCATAATAAGCTTTTTTAATTCAATTTATTAACTTAAATATAACCGGTATTTCGTGAATACTACCAAAATAATATTAGTTTAATGAGATAACTTTATATAAGAAGTAAACGTACTCAATATCAAAGTACAATCAAAAAAGAACTTAACAGTGGGGAAGGAAAAGATGAAACTAACACCCTGATAAGAGAGGTTAGTTCCAGGAAAGAAATCTTACACAAAATCTGAAGAACGCCTTGTTCACCTGAATTCAGGCATTCAAACAAGGATATTTTTGGACCGGTAGTAACCTGCCCGAAAATTGAGGTAATTCATTTATCAAAGTCTTATATGAAAAACAGTCAAAACTAATAAAAACAACTGGGTGAAGTTCTATGGAGTACGTAACTAAAACATGTCCAATTTGTGGGAATGAATTCGTAGTCCTGAAAAAAGTGGAAGAAAAGGCAATTTACTGTACACTTAAATGCCTTTCAGCTGCTCAGGGAAAAGTGAAGAGGGGAAAAGCTTCTTCAGGGATATCTGCATAAATAATTTCGTTTCATCTAAAAAGTATAACTTCTATACATTTCACCTTTAACCTGAAGCAATTCAAAACTAAACATCTAAAATCAAACTAAAAAACTTTACAGTGGGGGAAAAACATGAGGATAAGAGTTGTCAGTTCCAGGGAAGAGATCTTTACACTTAATCCGAATGAGCGTATTGTTCATCTGGCATTCAGACCTTCAAACAAGGACATCTTTGGACTGGTTGAAACATGTCCGAAGATTGAGGTAATTCAGTTACCCAAATCATATATGCGTACAGTCTCAAAGTCCATAGCGATGTTCCTTCAGATGCAGAGAGTCCATCTCCTTGAAGGAGATGTCTGGGGACACAGGAAAGATATAAACGAATATTACGCAATTCCAGTCTCAGTGATTGAAAAAATTAAGGAAATGAAAAACGAAGGCAAAGCCGCTGAGGAGATTGAGAAAAAAGTTTCAAGGGAAAGCAAGCTGAACCCTGGAATGGTCTCTTATATCCTGAACAAGGAAACTCCTGCCTGAGTTTAAACATTATAAAAATGAAGCATGTGTTTTGCTGGAGATTAGATTGGATCGAAATGGGTTGATCTGTCGTAATCTAATCTCCGGCTTAAATCTTAATACTTTTTTTATTACAACTGTCTTCAATTATTCGCAATAAAAACTGGTTGAGAAGCGTTTTATATAATAATCTCAGTAAACATGTGCAAAAATTCACAGGCGAAAACCAATGATCCACGACGATTATATGCTAATTCTTGGATCGAACGTATACGCAGACCAGATGTATACAGTGTCATATCAGGATAAGAACACAGGAGACCGGACTCCCCTGCTTACTCTGGAAAACTCCGAGGGCGGTCTGGTTCTTACAGCAGAGGTCCGGGATGAAGATTCCGAACTCATAGCAAAAATAGACAGAAACGAGTTTACTCAAATAAACGAAAAATTTGATGTGCAGGGAGAAATCGAGATAGGAAACGGTCTCACATTAAAAGAAAGAGAAAGCGGCGATGTTATTCTCAATACCAGAATCACAGAAGACGGATACCTGGCAGTGAGCGGGACTTTTTTTGTTGGAGGCAAAAAAATTCATATAACTGACCGTAAGGTGGAAATAAACGATATACCCAGGCAAACAATAAATGGTGTAGACGTGCACGATACATTTTTTGTTGGGAAGTGTAATATCACATTAACCGACAATGGGGTGAAACTTTAAAGCGCCCTTAACATATTTAATGATTACAGAAAGGGAAACTGAAGTTTTATCCTGATGCCCAATTCAATTGAAATATATTTTTTCAGAAGATATAACTCTGTAATTTGTTGATTTCACTTTTTACTTATTTTCAGAAATAAGATTATTGGCGTTCCCTTTTTAGTTTTGGACCTATTTTTTCCATAAGAATTGATATTGAATACCTATATGTAATGCCAATCAAACACAAAACGACATCTATATATTTTTAAGGCAATAAGTAAACTTTTCATATTAGTGTGGAGATATTAGCTATTTAAATAAGATAAAGGGGACTGTGGTATTGGTTTCTTCCAAAATTACTCCTGTTTTTTCTCTGGTAGCATTTGCAGCTATTCACAGCCTGACTGCGAGCCTGCCCTTCAAACGCTTAATCATAAGGGCTGCTGGCCCCAGAGCAGAAAAGCTCTATCTGCCTGCATACAGCTTCATTTCAGTTTTGACGATATTGCCGCTTGCCTATCAGCTCTACAAAAATCCTGGGCGGGTTCTCTACAAAATACCTTCACCCTGGCGCTGGCTCATGGTCGGTGGGCAGTTGATTGCTGGAGTTCTTGCCCCCCTGGCTTTTCGTGACGCTCCGCACCGCTTCAAAATAAACTCGCAGCTTTCCGGTCCGCAGGATTCCGAATCAGATTCACTGAAGATCCGGGGCATTTACAGGTGGGTAAGGGATCCCTTCCTGCTCTCAGGACTTCTCGGGATCTGGCTCACTCCTTTTATGACCGTAAACCTGCTTATCATATACCTTTTGACCACCGTCTATCTGTTTCTCGGGTCCCTGCACTGGGAGACAAGGCTGGTGGCTCAGTTCGGGGATGAATACAGGGAATACCAGAAAAAAGTTCACAGAATGATACCCGGATTAAAGGGAAGCGTTACAGAATCGGAGTAATTGAGTAATCCCCAGCCAACAAATCCTCTGTTAATATCTAATGACTAATATAATTGAATCCTAATTTAATGTAAACTCCGAAAATTTACTTCATATTCTTTTTTTTACTTCATTCCTTCTGCAGATAAAATGCTATTGGAAAGCCTATTAATGTTGGAATCCAGAAAGAAAACATCCTGTAACTGAGTATAACCACAACAACAATCGGTCCGGGTACCCCGAGACCGGTGTACAGAGCTGCCATCGTGCTCTCGACAATCCCTACCCCGCCGGGGACCAGAAAAGCAATTTTTCCTAAGAGAAGGGGAAGCCCGTATCCTACAATGAGAATTGATGGTCTTACAGGATGTCCTGCAGCTATGAAGAAGAAGTAAAGAGTTAACATGTCAAAACTTATGGAAAAAACGGCTGCCAGAGACGGGCGTTGCCAGCCTCCTTTATGCAGGACATCAAGGGCTGCAAAAAACCGACTTACAAAGTTCTCTATCGGAGCAGGATTATAGGGTTTGTTCCGGATTCTGGCAAGGAAAGCTGCTATTTTTCCGGCTTTTGCCTTGAATCTTTTCCTGTGCTTTCTTCCCCAGATTACTGTCAGAAAGCCAAGGCTCAGCAGAGTCAGGAACAGAATAAATGTATAGAATTGCAGAGGAGAAAGTTCGTGAACAAGAAGCAGGTGAATTGTTCCGGATGTTGCGAGTAAAATCATTATTGCATTGTTGAACATTGTAGGCAGTGTACCTGCAAGTCCTGAACCCTCTTTGCTTACGCCAGTTTTTCTCACCCATCGGTAAGTGGCTGCAGCATTTCCTAAAGTGCCACCTGCCAGCATTCCCATACTCGATGCAGCAAGAGTTATGGCTACTCCTTTTAATGTTGATATATGCTGGTTTGCTATTACAAGAACCGAATTAATAAGATAACTGTATCCGATGTAGCTTATGATCTCTGCAAGTCCAGCGAGCAGTACAGCCCATAAAGCCATTGTCCTTATTACCTGAAGCGACTCTTCAAAAGATGCAATATGGGGAAGAATCAGATGAACTGCAAGTCCCAGGAGAATAAGGGTTGGAAGGTGGCGTCCAACTTTTAAGACATGAGGTGGAAACGATATCAGGCTCCGATTATTGTAGTTATTATTCTGACCCTCTAAACCATCCTGTCCATTTATGTCCATTTTTAATCCTCTGAAATTAAGGTAGTCTTTATTTTGTATTCTCTCACACATTTTAATATATAAAAGAGATGGGACTCCGGAATAGAATCATTTCTGTTAGCATACTGAAAACAGCACTGAATATTATCAAAATTCTCCTTCATTTTTTCTGCAGGTAAAAAGCAATTGGAAAGCCGATTAAAGTAGGAATCCAGAAAGAAAACATCCTGTAACCGAGTATAACCACAACTGTAATTGGTCCCGGGACCCCGAGCCCTGTGTAAAGGGCTGCCATTGTACTCTCAACAACTCCAACTCCTCCTGGGATCAGGAAAGCCATTTTCCCGAAAAGCAGGGGAAGCCCGTATCCAACAAATAAGACTGAAAGTTTTACAGGGTGTCCTGCGGCTATGAAAAAAAAGTAAAGAGTTAGCATATCAAAACCTGTGGAAAGTGTGGCTCCAAGTAATGGCCGTTTCCAGCCTCCATTGTCCAGAGTATCAAGAGCTGCAAACATGCGGCTTACAAGGGCTTCGGTTGCATCTGTAGTATAGGGATTTTTCAGGAGATGGGCAAAAGAAGATGCAATACTTACAGCTGCGGATGTAAATCTATCCCTGTGATGTTTTCCCCAGCTCACTGCTGCAAGTCCCAGGCCCATCAAGACCAGGATCAGGAGGAAAGTAAAAAACTGCAATGAAGAAAGTTCATGGACCAGCATCAGATAGATAATTCCGGCTACTGCAAGGATTGTCAGAATGGCATTGTTGAAAATAGTGGGCAGAGTTCCTGCAAGCCCTGAACCCTCTGCACTTACCCCCGATTTCCGTACCCATCGGTAAGTGGCTGCAGCATTTCCTAAAGTGCCTCCAGCTACCATTCCCATACTTGTTGCAGCTAGATTTATCATAGCTCCCATTAACACTGAAAGGTTCTGGTTTACTATTGCCACAACCGAATACAGGAGATAACCGGTTCCGATATAGCTCAGTATCTGGGCAAAAGCAGCGAGCAGTACAGCCCATAAAGCCATTGTCCTGATCACCTGAAGGGACTCTTCAAATGAAGCGATCTGGGGAAGAATCAGATGAACAGCAAGTCCCAGGAGAATAAGGGTTGGAAGATAACGACCCACCTTTAAAACCAGAGGCAGAGGAGAAGTAAGGCTTTTTTGATCGTTATTTTTACTTTTCAGCTTCTGTAGATCTTCCTTCCCTTTTACATTCATCTATTAGTCCTCTGCTCTTAGATATCATCTCTATTTTATTTTGTATTTTCTAAAACATTATACATAATTCTGAAACCTTATAACATAAAAAGAGGTGCTGCTCTGGAATACAATCATTTCAATAGAGCATCACAGCCTTTAATTATTATAAAGGATATTTCTTTTCCATGAAAGATGCTATTTACTTTCTTTTTCCTATCGTTTATATTGCCCTTAACGCAGTTTCTTTTGCCCTTTACGGTCTGGACAAATACAAAGCAAGAAAGGAAAAATGGCGCATTTCGGAAAAGAGCCTGCTGATAGCTGCACTTTTCGGACCAATCGGTGCATGGCTCGGAATGACGCAGTTCAGGCACAAGACCCAGAAACCCAGATTTAAATACTCTGTGCCGGTATTTATTGGAATTCACCTTCTGCTGGTTCTCTGGATAAACCTGGTTTAAATCTAATGTTTTCAACTTTTAGAAATTCAGGGTGAACCTGCCCTTACACAGACTAATTTTTAATATTTGTTCTGGTTCCCGACGGTGTGGACACTCTTGCAATCTCAATATCTGATACGTTTTTATTTTCAAGTGAGATCTTGCGAACTCACTTAAAGAATAAGTATACAGTTAAATAGTGAATGGAAAAGCTTCGTAATACAACTATTGCTTTAAAAACAAAACCAGTAGCGTAGCACAGTCTGTCACATCTCAACGGGGCACAACATATCTGTTTTCTGATAAAGTAGAGGAGGGGAAAATAACACCTCTACGGGTAAATGGCACTGAAAAAAGATAATTTCGTTTTTCTAACACTTCTTAAGTTATGTGTTCACGGTTGAGGGTTCATATGGAGTCTCATTTCCAGTATCTGTCTCAACATATGGGTAATACATGAGTTCACCATAACTTCATTGTCTTGATTATCTTCCAGGTATTCACGAAAGGATTCATCTGATGATATTTTGAACTCTGCCAGGCAAAAAACTTCTGGACGATGAATAGCATTATTACACATATAGACGAAAAAAATAATGCATTTAATAACATTTGTATTTCTGCAGGCGACGTTTTACTTGCTCCTATTTACTTTTCTGTGATATTGAACGCAATGTGATAGTGACATCCTTTTTAGCATTTTCGGTATATTTCAATTTATATTGAGTTATTGTTTTTTGTGTAAGAACTGCCACAGGAAATATCAGTTTCAGTCCTTTGTTTCACCAGAATTTTATTATGGAAGAGTAACACTCTCAATATTAACTTTTCTAATTATTGCTTCTGACACTGGTATAAAAGAATCCTGTGAAGTTATTTGAACGCTTCCATATCTCTTCATCAATCCTCACAAATATTCTTCACGAATATTTTATATACTGAATCATATATATGGGAATGTGGGTGCAATCAGAGTTCCCGGGCAGCCACCACACCCCCGGGGACTTACCCCTGCCTGAACTTATTATCTGATTATTGTTTCTGGTAAGAGGGTGTTGCTGGCGGTCGTGTCTCTCTCTTATTTTTCACATCAGAGTTTTCTGTGTTCAGGTTATTTTCTGGATAGCTCCTCCTCTACCTCCTTACCCCCTTCTTCAAGTTCCTGTTTTTGCTGGGAGTCAAACCGGAGTAAAAGCGCCTGAAACTCCCCTACATGTGTCTTTTCCTCTTTTGCGATATCCAGCAGGATTGTCCTTATGTCCTCATTCTTGGTAAGGGCAGCCATCTGCTCGTAAAGGTTTATGGCATCAAGCTCGGCAATAATCCCGGCTCTGATAATTTCCTTATCTATATCGTCTTCAGATGCTTCCTTAAGGTCTACAGGAATTTTAGATAACAATTATTCACCCCTGCTTATCATATATGGACGCATAATCATAAGTATTTTTACCGATCTGGGAAGTTTTTTAGTAATTATGGCTTCTCTGGCATGTTTATATGTATCTTTTTCAGGATATTTTCCTCAGGCGTAACTGATCCTGTAGATTGCATTATTTTTATCATCTGACACGAGCAGAGCTCCGTCAGGCATCACAAGCACATCCACAGGTCTTCCCCATGCTGCAAGCCCCTGAAGCCAGCCTTCAGCAAAAGGTTCATAACTTACGGGAGTCCCGTTCTCAAGCTTTACCAGAGTAACCCTGTAGCCTGTCGGAATTTTCCTGTTCCATGAGCCGTGCTCGGCAATAAAGATCTGGTTCCTGTATTCTTCAGGGAACATGCTGCCAGTGTAAAAGGTCATCCCGAGTGCAGCCACATGCGGGCCCAGTTTAATCTCAGGGGCTGTGAACTCCGAACAATTTCTATCTTTCCCGAATTCAGGGTCAGGAATATCTCCAGCATGGCAGTATGGAAAACCAAAATGCATTCCCGGTTCAGATGCTCTGTTAAGTTCATCTGGCGGCAGATCATCTCCAAGCCAGTCCCTGCCGTTGTCAGTAAACCACAATTCTTCAGTTTCAGGGTGCCAGGCAAAACCCACAGTGTTTCTTATCCCTCTTGCAAAGATTTCGAGCTGGCTTCCATCAGGTTCCATCCGCATAATCGTTCCATAACGCTTATCTTCTGGGTTGCAAACATTACACGGCATCCCCACAGGCACATATAGCTTTCCATCAGGACCGAACTTTATGTATTTCCAGCCGTGTGAGCTGTCTGACGGAAAATTTCGATTGACCACCACAGGATCGGGTGGGTTTTCAAGCCTTGCTTCAATATCATCATACCGGATCACCCTTGAAATTTCGGCTACATACAGAGAGCCATTCCTGAATGCCACACCGTTAGGATTATCCAGACCCTCGGCAAGTACGATTACGCTATCAGCCTTATTGTCTCCATTCCAGTCAGGCATGGCATAGACTTTTCCGGCATTTCGGCTTCCTGCAAAAAGCGTTCCGTTTGGACTTAAAGCCATAGATCTTGCCCCTTCAACCCCTTCTGCATAATAATCTATAGAAAAGCCCTGCGGAAGCTCTATACAGGCAAGTCCTGTCCCGTTTTCTCCGCAGTCATTAATGGGTACGGTTCTCAGGATAATATAAGTTGCAAAAATAAGGACAACAAGAGCTAAAAAACCAAGTATCACCTTTGTTCTTTTCATTTCCCCCTCCAATGAAATCTCCTGGTTTTGAATTGAATGAAGGCTGAATATGTTAAGATTATATTTACCGGCTTACAGAAATCTTTTCTCACCCGAATTGCGCCTCGGGAGTACGCCGTCCTTTTCGCTGCGCTCCCCGAATTGCGCCTCGGGAGTACGCCGTCCTTTTCGCTGCGCTCAAGAGGACTAATTTTTTGACATTGACTAATTTTTTGACATTATTACTAAGCTGAGCTCAAAGGACCAATTAAAACTCTGAGTCAAGCATCTTCCAAATTTCCTCTATTTTACTTTTGAGCAGAGCCGCCTGAAAAGCTGGAAGAGACTTCTTGTAAATTTTAGATTTAACTACAGTTTACAGGGGTAATGAATTCATTTCTTATCCTGAAAATGCAAACAGGGGAAGTAGATATTTACTATAGGGATTATTTCATAAGGTCTATTTAATATAATATAAAGGTCTATTTGATCCCAAACATTCGAGTACGGTATCCATTCTACAGGATTCCAGGGTAATGGGAGCTGTAATAGCATCTCCCTTTATAGGTTGTTATCCGGGGCAGTGATAACCTGCTTCCATTGTCTGAATATTTAATCACATTTTATGACAGCCTTTATGACAGCCTGTTTCATACTTCCCCAACTCCACATCTGGTGACGAGTTAATGAGGATAAATCTTGCTCTGACGTTGACGTCAGCTGTCTTTCTGATGGCCTGGGTCACAGGCTTTGTATCCGTTGTATTCCGTTTTATGCCCGTTACAACAGCGTATCCTGAAATGTCCTGTTTTATGGCACCATGCCTGCTTTTCATCTCTGTAATCGAGTTATTAAGCATTATCTCTTTTTCAGGCTCCGTGCTTTTCCTGCTGGAAGCCAGAAAAATACTATCCCGATGGTATCTGGCAGTCCCGCTGTGCGTTTCGATGTTCTTACTGGTTATAGCGAATATTCTCATTTATTCCAGGGAACCATTTCTTGCAGATCCCATAAATACGGCAGAAACTCTCTGGATTGTTGTACTGGCTTTACTGTCCCCCTGCTCCGTATCACTATTCTTATCCTCGTATGGACATGATAGTTTAACAAAGGTATACCTTGTGGTTTCATCTGCAGCAAGCGTTTTTTCAATACTTTTCCTTATTCTCGCACTCATAGAGATTTCCAGATGGTCAAGCATTGAGGATTTGTTATTGCCTCTGGTTTTTTATCTGGTAATTTTGATGCCGGCTATGGGAGTGTGCTTTTTATCAAAAGCAACAATGTACAGAAGAAATGAGGATGCAGAGGAAGAGTCCTGAATTAAGCCGTTTACAAAGAGTTCAGCTATTTTTACAGCCCTGAAATGAAAATTAAGGTTCATAAGCCAGAAAGATATAGTTTTCAGCATATGAATTAATACTTTCACCCGGCTTCCTCAAGCCTTTTCTACGTGTTTTATTCTATCTTACTTGATGCCTGCCCCTGATTCAGAAAAGAACACCCCTGAAAGGCGAATTATTTTCCATGTTGATATGGACAGCTTTTTTGCGTCCGTAGAGGTTAGAGAAAAGCCTGAACTGAAAGGACTGCCCGTAATTGTGGGCTCTGACCCTAAAGGAGGGTCTGGAAGGGGAGTTGTAAGCACCTGTTCATATGAGGCAAGGAAATATGGGATCCATTCGGCAATGCCGATTTCTCAGGCTTACAGGCTCTGCCCGCATGCTGTATTTTTACCTGTTAACATGAAGCTCTATGCGGGGGTTTCGGCAGGAGTAATGGAACTTTTGCGGGGGTTTGCAGAAAAGTTCCAGCAGGTCAGTGTGGATGAAGCCTATCTTATACCCGGGCCTGAGATAAGGAATTATGAAGAAGCTGCCATCTATGCCCTGAAGATAAAGGATGAGGTGCAGAAGCAGCAGAGAATCACATGTTCTGTCGGGGTTGGACCTAACAAGCTTGTATCAAAAATTGCTTCGGGTTTTCAGAAACCTGACGGGCTCACTGTTGTCAGGCCTGAAGACGTCCGGGAATTTCTATTTCCGCTTCCTGTTTCTAAAATTCCCGGAGTGGGAGAAAAGACCGATGAAATCCTTAAAGGAATGGGGATAAGCAGGGTAGAAGAGCTTGCAAACTGCGATATCCAGATGCTTTCTGAAAGGTTTGGAAAAATGGGTTTCAGGCTAAAACAGCTGGCAAACGGGCTTGACTTTGAAGAGGTCATAGAAAAAGAAAGCGTAAAATCAATAAGCAGGCACGGGACTTTTTCAGAGGACACAAATGACCCTGTGAAAATCTCAGGATCCCTGGACCTTCTTATAGAAAGTGTGCATGGCTCTCTCCTGATGCACAGCTTTCTTTTCAAAACCGTAACCCTTACAGTCCGGTTTGAGGATTTTTCTACCTATACCCGCTCAAAGACTCTTCCCATCTGGACTTCAGACATTTTTGTTATCAAAAGGACAGCAGTGCAGCTTTTGTCGGAATTCATAGGCAGGCGAAAATTCAGGCTTATTGGTATTGGAGTTACGAAACTCAGGGAAAGAGATGAGAGGCAGACCCTGATTACGGATTTTTCTTAATTTTTTCAGGGCTGCGGTGTGATTGCTGCAGTTTTTACCGGCTGGAAAGAACTGTTATGCTTATAGGTTATATAATAAGAAACCACATTATGTCTGATGGAAAGACAGGTGAGAACTGCACTGGCTCTTATTCTTATTGTTATCCTGGGCGCTGTAATTATTTACGCGATTCTTCCATACATAAACTATATTTTTGGAAGTTTAATCCTTTTTGTTATCTTCAAACCTCTCTACCGCTTTCTCCTGAAAAAGATCAGGCTCAACAGGCAGATTTCAGCATTTCTGGTAATAATAATTTCCGTATTTCTCGTACTGATTCCTCTTTTCTTTCTCCTGAGCATGGTCATTATCGAGATCCAGCAGATTTTATTGAATCCGGAAGCTATTGTGACATCTATTCATTCCGGAAGCCAGCTTCTCAGCACTCTTTTCTCAAGATTTGATGTCTACAGTACTTTTCAGACCAGCCTTGAAGAGAAGGTTATGGATCTTGCTACTCAGGCCTTTAATTTCCTGAGTTTACTCGTTCTGGGCTCAATTCAGAGCATCAGCCAGCAGGCTATTGGTTTACTTATAATGTATTTTTTGTTTTACTACCTTTTAACAGGTGAAGAATCAGATTTCATGCGCAGCTTATTTCTGGCAGTTCCCTTCAATACAAATAACACAATCGTACTTCTCGATGAGTTCAGAAACGTTGTCCGGACGACTCTTATCGCCAGCGGTGCTATTGCAGTAATCGAAGGAGGAATCCTGACCGCTTCCTTTCTTATTTTTGGAATCCAGGGAGCTTTTCTCTGGGGATCGATTGCAGCAGTTCTGTCTTTCCTTCCAGTGGTAGGAACTCCTTTGATCTGGGTTCCTGCAATAATTATCCAGTTTCTCCAGCAGGATTATATCGCATCAGCAGGCATCCTTGCAACGGGGATTTTTCTAACCATCGCAGACTACAGTTTGTTCAGGCCCGTAATCCAGAAGAAAATAGGGGAAATTCATCCTTTCCAGTCTCTGCTTGGGATTATTATAGGAATCTCACTCTTTGGACTTGTAGGAATTGTCATCGGCCCCCTTCTGCTGGCTTATTTTTACCTTACGATAAAAATGTTTTCAGAAGAATACCTTTCGGATAAGGGATAAAAATACAATGTGGTAAGGCTCAAACAGGGCTAATAGGGCAGATGAAACTAAGGTATTGGATAAGCTGAAGTCAGGGAGACCGAATGAGATCGATTGCAAAAATCTGATATTTATCCCACATATTCTACAGTCTTTTTTACGGGGCGGAACAGCCTCATGAAATCGTGTACGTCTTCAGGGAAGTCCGTATTCACTGGAAGCCCCAGTTCTTTTGCTTCTCTGGCTGAGAGGGGGGTGCTGTGTATCATTTCTCCGCTAACCAGTTTTTCAACAAGCTCATCAAGCCTGTCTTCTCCTCCCTGTATTTTGCCCTCAAGAAGTTCTTTTGCAACGGTCCGGGTAAGCTTGAGGACTTTTCTAGAGATATCACTCATAACAAGCGTCGAATCTTCTGCGTCTTCTTTTTTCGTTTCTGCGGCATAGATCCAGGAAGGCGCCGGGAAGAGGCCACGTATGATGTCTCCTACCTGGGGGTCGATAGGTCCTATAACGGCATCTTTATCCATCACGATTTCATCTGCTGCAAGTGCAATTATTGTGCCTCCTGACATCGAATAATGGGGGATAATTACACGGGTCTTTTCTGGGTGATTCTTCAGGGCGCGGGCAATCTGGATGCTGGCATGAAGCTGTCCGCCGGGGGTGTGGAGGATCAGCTCAAGCGGATGATCCCTGTATTTTCTTATCCAGCGCAGGACCTGTTCGGCATCTTCTTCGTCTATAAACTGATATGCAGGCAGCCCAAAAAAGGAAATTGCCTCCCGCCTGTGGATCATTGTTAGCACTTTGTAGCCGTGGCGCTTCTCCATAGCCTTCATTTTCGCCATACGCTGCATACGAATTTTTTTGAGCTGAGACTGCGGGTAAATTATGGAATAAAGAAAAAGAAAAACGAATAGAAGAAAGGTAAGATCCCAGACACTGAGTGTTGTACCGTCAATTATAACCAGAAAAATCCCCTCTCAAGTTTTCAGTAAGGACAGCCTGATTTCCCTGGCAGGCAGATTTGTCCCGACCTGATTCCCTATTTATATTGTCCTGCAGTCTATTAATCATTACTTGAGAATCCGGCGTTTTATAATGTGACTGGCTTAAATGAAACTGATATTTAAAAAGTTGAAATTTAGAAAAAGGTCCGGCATCAAAAATTTAACTCATATCCTGAAATACTTTTAACTTATGAAATTTCCACAGTGGTATCTTGCTACCATTATGTTCAGTTTTTAGTCCAGTATAAGATCCTGATTGATAAACGACAGGCGGCTGGCAAGCGGCCATCCGTAATAACTTTCAAATGAAAATATAACATTTATCTGGGAAAAAAGCCGCTCAGGCTAATACTTATCCCTCCAGCTTCTTTCTATTTTTTCATACAGCCCAAGCAGGTTGTTCCGCGTAATTTTGAAATAAGGATGATCGGGCCCGTATTCTTTTTCGATTATGTCGAGGGCTTTTTCGTAAAGACCAATTGCGGTTTCATATTCTCCCATACTTTCATGCAGGCCCGCAAGGTTGTTCAGAGTAGTGCCCACATCCGGGTGAGTGGGTCCAAGTGTGGATTCATAGATTTTGAGGGCCCGGGTGTAAAGTGGGAGAGCTTTTTTGTGCTGGCCAAGGATTCTGTGAAGCTCTCCAAGGTTGTTCAGGGTCTTTGCAACCTCGGGATTGTCCGGACCAAGGATGCGCTCCCGGATTTCCAGGGCTCGCGTGTAAAGATCAAGGGCTTTTTCATGCCTGCCTTTCTGGACATAGACTCCTGCAAGGTTATTCAGGGTTGTTGCAAAGCCTGTATGTTCGGTCTTCCCCAGCTTTTCCATGATCTCAAGGGAGCGTGTATAAAGGATAAGGGCTTTTTCGTACCTTGTAGTCTGGAAATAAAGCAGGGCAAGGTTGTTTAATGTCTGGGCTATCTGAGGGTGTTCTTTTCCGTACACTTTTTCCTGGATTTTAAGTGCCTTTCCGTAAGTTTCCTCTGCTTCCTCAAGTTTGCCCATTTCCGAAAGAAGGACACCAAGATTGTTCAGAGTGCCGGCAGTATAAGCCATTACCTTCCTGTTTTCCGGATCCTTTTCCGCAAGACTTTCAAGCAGGCTGAGGGACCGGGAGAAAATTTCTTCTGCTTTTTCCGGCTTTTCAATTAGTTTGTAATAAAAAGCCGTCCTGTTAAGTGTCCTGACAGCTCCGAGATTCTCCGGGCTCAGAAACTTTTCCTGAATTTCGAGAGCTCTGGTATAGTATGAAATGGCTTCTTCCTGCCTGTCCATAACAGAACAAAGTATTCCAAGTTCGCTGAGTGTGTCCCCGGTCTCAGGCTGATCCGAACCCAGGTTTTTTTCACGGATGCTGAGTGCTCTTAAAAATAACCTAAGGGCTTCTTCGTGCTTTCCCATATAGCGATAGATTCCTGCAAGCCCGTTAAGTGCAGATGCGGTCCCCAAAGATTCCTGTCCGAGTTCTCTTTCTGAAGTGTCAAGCAGTTCTTCATATATGGGTAAAAGCATTTTCCAGGCTGCTGACCTGTAGAAAGGCTCGGCAGCAGTTATAAACCAGCTTATCAGTTCCTCCAGTTCCAGAACCTCTTTTGCATGCCTGAAAGCTTCTTTTAGAACTATTTCATCTTCAGGTGTAAGCAGTTCCGCATCCAGATCTTTTAATTTCTCTCCGTACCTTTGAAACAAAACCCTGTGGTTTTCAATAGAGCTTTTTTCAGCAGAAATTTCCTCTTTTCCCAAATCTTTTCCTTGATCGGCCGTAATTCGCCCTCCTGAATGAAAAACCGAATAATTAAGATCTCTCGTGGACTTTATAAATGTAAATATCCAGCTTGATCCTATATTAAGGGTATTACAAATTGGAGTATTTCAGTTATCTTTTTCTCCTTTTTGCTTTTACTTTTTAACTTTTATTTATATATTCTCCAAATATTTTCATATCTTATAATAGATTTAAGTTCTCAGGCTCTTTTGATCTTTATACTTTCAGTTCATCGGTAGATTTTTTTTCTGTACGAATATCTGGTCATTCTCCGGTTATTCTCCGATAATTCTTCAGATATTCTCTGGTTACTATCTTGTTTTTTTAGTCAGAGCAGTTTCTTTTTTTAGGAAAATTAGTTCTATTTACCTGCTGATCGGGCTTTTTCTTGGCAATAAACAAAGTTTTTATATGTATGGAGTACAATTACTCTTTAACTTTTAAACATTTGTAACTTCTACATAATCTGGGGAAAAATTAAATAAGATATTTAGCTTGCCTGCTGGTAAGCTTTTAAATTTGGGGAAAACGACAGGGTACTTTATTTGATTAGGTCTGCCAAAATACTTTTTGCTTTTATCTCTGGCACCTTAAAGAGTTTATGATCTCTAACGGACTGGTAGAAGCATCTCTATGAGATAATGGTCCAGGCTTTGGAAAAGCAGCCCGTTTACCAGAGGTATCCGTATTCTGTCAGATCTCTTAATAATTGATTGAGGGGTCACACAAATGAAAAGAATACTCGTGGTTGAGGATAGTGCTGTAATTATGGAACTTATAAGGTTCCTTCTCACTACTTTTGGATATGAGAGTAAAGAGGCAAAGGATGGGTTTGAAGCTCTCAAAATTGCTAAGGAAAATAAATTCGATCTCATACTTCTCGACATACAGCTTCCCGGATTTGACGGGCTTGAAGTCCTTAAAGAAATCAAAAAACTACCTGAAATCCGTAAAACTCCTGTAATAGCTCTTACAGCTCATGCCATGCAGGGCGATGAAGAACGGTTCTTAAAAGCAGGATGCAGTGGATATATTTCAAAGCCTATTGATATTGGAAGATTCAAATCAATACTCGATTCATGTATGGGCAGACAGCAGGTATTATGAGGAATTTAACAAATTCTGGTCCTTTAAGGGGATGAGTGGATGGAAAATATTCAAAAGTCACCGTTCACAAGAAAATCTAATGAACTTCTGCTTATTCTTGTTCTGGGATTTATATTTATACTTGCAGCTTCCAGCCATAACCTTTTTGAATCGGTTGTATTATTTGTGGAAAGCCACGATAGTAAAGGTCTGGGGCTCCTGCTCATACTTTCAATCTATATGTCTTTTGGAATGGGAATCTTTTCTCTCAAAAGGTGGATGGAGCTCGAAAATACCTTGGTGCTTTACAGAGAAGCAGAAGATGATCTCAGAGAAAAAGACCGGATGTACAGGGCTCTCTTTGAACAGTCCAGCGATGCTGTTATTATTTCAGACGGAAAAAAGGTCCTGGATATTAATAGAAAAGGATGTGAAATTTTCGGTTTTGGAGAGAAAAGGCCGCTTAACATCTCTCTAATGTCGTTTATTCCCGGGGAATATCTTCCTGAATTTCAACAGGCACTTAAGGAGACTTTCAAACAGGACTCTTCTCATTTTGAAATAACACATCATAAACCCAAAGGGGAAATTGCTGATATTGAAGTCAGCCTGTCGCTTATTGACAGAAATGATAATATTGTCCAGATAGTGGTCAAGGACATAACCTATAGAAAAAATATAGAAAGATATGAACAGGAAAATCGGGAAAGACTCAAAACCATTCTTGATAATACACTTTGTGGCATCCTGCTGATAGAAGCTTCTTCCAGAAAAATTATTGATGCAAATCCGGTAGCATTGAAAACTACAGGCTATTCAGATAAGGAACTTATAGGGATGGTCTGCCACCAGTTAATCTGCCAGGAAGGGGGAGAAAAATGTGCTGCACTTCCTCTGGATCAGGCAGGAGATCTCTCTGAAAGTGTACTTTTTAAAGCCACAGGAGAGTCCCTGCCGATCCTTAGAAGCGTTGTGCCTGTTTCCATAGGAGGAACAGGTTATTTTGTTGAAAGTTTCATAGATCTCTCGGACCGCAAACGTGCTGAGGAAGAACTTCTGCAGGCAAAACTCGCAGCAGAAGGTGCAAACCGCGCAATGAGCGAATTCCTTGCGACCATGAGCCATGAACTGCGCACTCCCCTTACTGCAATAATCGGCTTTTCTGAGCTCATGCTTGGAGGGACAACAGGGGAGTTTGACGAACTCAACAAAAAGTTTCTTGGAAATATCTCAAATAGTGGAAAGCATCTCCTTTCGCTCATAAACAGCATTCTTGATCTTTCCAAGATAGAAGCCGGAAAAATGGATCTTCAGCTTGATTATTTCTCACTTCACGACATTTTTGCTGATACAAAAAACATAATCTCACCTCTTGCCATGAAGAAAAACATCTCAATGAACTTCAATGTGGACTCGGGATTCTTTATTTATGCAGACAGGACGCGTTTCAAGCAGATTATGTATAATCTTGTGAGTAACGCAATAAAGTTCACTCCAGCAGGTGGCTCTGTTGATGTGAAGGGTTTAATATCCGAAAGTGGAGTCAGGGTTGCTGTATCCGATACGGGCATAGGAATTTCTAAAGACGGAATGAAACAACTTTTCAAGCCCTTTAAGCAGATTGATTCTACCCTCAGCCGTAAATACGAAGGTACCGGCCTTGGTCTTGTTCTCTCCAGGAAATTCGTAGAGATGCATGGAGGAAGAATATGGGTTGAAAGTGAACCGGGAAAAGGTTCAACCTTCACTTTTGAAGTGCCTGTAAAGACCCTGAAAACAGGGAAAAATATGAAAATACCGGGAAAATGTGAAAATAATGAAGCAAATGCTCTCGAAACTCCTGTTACAGCAGGGAAAACGATCGAAACAGAGAAAACAATTGAACCCGAAACCAAAGAGCAGGCAGAAAACCCTGAAGAAGAGGGTTTTCCTGTCATTTTCAAGCCGGAAGGCTCGGACGGCTCCGAACCTCTTGTGATGGTTGTTGAAGACGATAAGATGTCCAGGGAGCTTCTTATCTTCACATTAATAGAAGCAGGCTACAGGGTAACTCAAGCAGCTAGCGGAAAAGAAGCCCTTTCCCTTGCCCAGAAGCTAAAGCCTTTTGTTATCACTCTGGACCTTATGCTGCCTGAAATGAATGGATGGGACGTGCTTGAAAACCTGAAAAAGGACAGTGAGACTTCCGGAATTCCTGTACTTGTCCTTTCAATAAATGAAAAGAATGACTGCAACATGCTCTGGGGTGCGTTTGACCATCTGGTAAAACCGGTTGAAAAGTCGGTCCTGCTTTCAACTCTGGAGCGTTTGAAAGAGAAAACGAGAAAGGAGTCCCCAAAGATTCTGGTCGCGGACGACCAGGAATCTATGTTAGAACTTATATCTTCGATGGTCGAATGCGAAGGTTATGTTATCAGCCGGGCACATGGAGGATATGAGGCTATTGACAGGGCTTCAACAGAACTTCCTGACGCTATAATTCTGGACCTGTCCATGCCTGATGTTTCGGGATTTGAAGTTATAAGGGAGCTCAAGAAAAACCCTGAAACCGTGGATATACCTATAATTGTATGCACTGCAAAAGACCTGAGTATGCAGGAGATGAAAATGTTAAACAGCAATGTTTCATTTGTCATGCAAAAAGAAGATTTGAATAAACAAAAGCTTCTTGAGCTGATTAGAAGTCTCGAGAGGGAGAATTGCGGAACGTATGATCTCTGAACTTCTCATAGAGACGGCCTCTCAGATTCATGTATCAAAAACTAATACATATTTTAATATGGATTTGTTTCATATTACAAAAATTCTATTTGATTATTTTAAATATATTTACAAATATCTTTATTCAACATTATTGTTTTGTTGGATATATGTATATATTTAGATATATTTTTATTATGCCACTATATTTATTTATTCTTTTTTACTGTGATTTTGATGACCTTATCCTTTTGAATTATGTGTAAAACATATACCCTAGGTATTCAAATTTATTGGCAAGATTTGCTTAATAAAATCGAATATGTGCATATAATTCAAAGTGAATTTTTTTTCTCTCGGAAAAATTATCCTCTTTTTAAGCATCGTACTTAGAATAAACAAAAATCTATAGCAAGTCTCCAAAATCAGCCGCAGAAGCCGTGGACATCAGGTTCGAGATATCATTCAGTCCTTTATTGATTCCAGATATTCCACTGGGTCTACAAGGTTTTTCGGCTTTTCATCAGCAAACCAGTTGCCTCCGAGATAATGTCTGTGGGCGGTAATGGGTTCATTCTTCCAGACTTCAAAATGAAGCATACTGGGGTTTTTATTTTTTAGCTTCTGGATATAAAGTGGGCATGATTTGTCTATTTTGTCAGAATTCAGGACCATTCCCACGTGTCCTATCAGGCTTCCCGGCTCCAGTTCGTCTCCTTTTTTTACGGAAAAGCATGCAAGCTCACCATATTTGCAGAAAAGCCCTTTCTCGTGTTCAATAATTACATAATATGTCGGATTCCAGTAAGGCAGGAGTTCAGGCGATGTCATCAGACCGGTTTCTGTGACAATTCCGCCTTCAACCGAAACCACCTCTGTATTTTCAGGAGCATAAAGGTCAACTCCGCAATGGTACCTGTCTCCCCTGTCTTCCCAGAAAGAGCCGGGTTCTCCTTTTCGCGGTATTCTTCCGGGAATTATTTTTTTCAGAAATGTTTTTTCCGAAGCTGTTTCTTCTGGAATATCTGGATTCAGGGGCCATCGTTTCATGGGATTTCAGTATACATGAAAGGTAAAAAAGATTTCTTCATTCGCCGTGCAACATTATGGACAGAAACTTGAGATGAAAAAGTGAAAAACAAAAAGTGAAACTTAGTCTTCCGGAGCCCACAGCTCACGAAAGCCTTTACTTACAGGTTCTCATCCAGTCTTTTTATTACATCCAGCATCAGAGAGGGAGATAGTTCAAAATTAAATTCCGGTGGAGCCACTATTGGTCCTAAATCGAGGCTTACATCGCCAACCCCTTTTTTAAGTACAATTTTGATAGCTTCTGTGATAGCTTCTGCTATCCTGACACTGGGAGAAATCAGAATCAGGATAAAAATTAACAGTAATATATCATCAAAATAATTATCTGGTATTTTCGGATAAATGTCCACACTGGCAGGAGTTAAAATATTGAAGGCTGTATTGTTATTGCTGTTCTCAGAACCTGCAGGATTTGAAGTTGTGTTATTTGCCAGGTAGTACAAGTAAATGTTTACGCTGGCTGGAGTTAAAATATTCAAGGTTGTATTGTTGTTACTGTTATTGCTGTCATTTTCATTGTTAGTGTTATTGTTGTTACTCAAGGAACCTATGAGATTTGAAGTTGTGTTATTTGCTGGATAGTGCAAATAAATGTCCATACTGGCGGGAGTTAAAATACTCTCTATTGCATCTCCATTGCTAATCTCAGAAGCTACAGGATTTGAAGTTGTGTTATTTGCCGGAGAGTACGAAATTATATAGGGATAAATGTTTATCTGGTCGGGAACAAAATACCAAGCATCATTGGATGTAGAATTGTTCCATGCTACAGGTTGTGGATTTTCCATGTGAACAAACAATGTTAACAAAATCCCAAGTATAACAAATGTGCCAGAAGTCCTTCTTCTCCATGTATTTACAGGCGAATTAAACCAGTAAGTCCAGAAGGGTGGTTTTATTTTTTGCTTCCAGATATTGTCAAGAAGATCTCTGGCAGCTTTATCAGTCCTGGGGTCTGGCTTCAGGCTTATGCATTTCTGAAGTTTCTCTTTAGCGGTTGTGTAGTCCTGAAGTTTAAAGTAAAAGTAACCCAGAAGGTACAGGGTGTATTCTTCAATTTTTTCATATTTATTAAATTTGGTAAGTTGTGCTCTAATCGCTGTTTTACATTTTAATCTTCCATAGTTATTAGTTTCTGATTCAGAGTCTTCTGAATTTTCAGTAGATTTCAGAGTTAATCTAATCAGAGTTAATCTAATCCGACTGGAGACTGATTCAAGACGGAAAACTTTAATCCCCAGTTGGATTAAATAAGAGCTTACTTTTTCTTTAATCGTTAATTTTTTCTCATTCATTGATTCTTCAATTTTTAATTCTTTTGTTTCAAGCCTCTTTAAGATTCTATATTGGTAATTTAATAAAATTGCCAGTAGGAGTAAGATTAAAGCAATATAGAAGTGGTCCCTAACTAACTCCAGTATACCAAAAAATTTAAAAATAGGATAGAGAATTTTTATTCCTAATATTAACGTAATTGTTAAGGCAGCTATTGTACAGATAGGTAAAATGGTTTTTGATCGGGAATCTTGGTTTATTTTTTTAACTAGATCGTCTCTTGTAACCTCAGATTTTTTACAAAAAGGTATGACTTTTTCCAGATCACATATAATTGAATTAAAAAGTTCATTCGAGTGTATATCTTCAGTTTTTGATTGACTATTTTCGTTGGCAGATTTTGATTCCTCAGAAGAGTCTGATTCTCCATTTATTTCAAATTTCTGGCAAAGGTATTTGGCATAAACCGACCAGAGAAGAAATATTGGGTTATCTAGATTGAAAGAAGCTGCTTTTTCAAATAATTTAGCTGCGTTACTATATTTCTTTTCCTGACTTTCTATATCTTCTATTTTTATTCTGCCTTCCAGAAAGTGAATATAACCTATATTAGAATCAGGATTTTTGTCATCTATTTGAATACTTTTTATGTTTTTGGAGGCTTCTTCAATTCCTCCACTATTTAAGAAAAGCTCTGCCAGATTGGCATGCGCTAAAATAAAATCAGGATCTTCCTGTATAGTATTCTCAAAAAGCTTTTTTGCTCTATTCAGTTCTCCTTCTCTGGCAAGAACAACTCCCAGATTGTTGGAAGCACGTGAATTCCCTGGTTCAAGTTCCAGAGCTTTTTCAAAAGCTTTTCTTGCCTCTGAAAAAATTTCCAGTTTGTAGAAGACGACCCCCTTGTTTATCAAACCATCAGCAAAAGTCGGGTTAATATCAATTGCTTTATCGAAAGCTTCTAGAGCCTCTTCATAATTTTCGAGTCTATATTTGGCAAGTCCTCTGTCATTCCAGGATTTGTAAACGTTTGGATCATTTTCAGTAGATATTACCTGGTCATAAATATTAATTGCTTCTTTATATTTCCCAAGAGAATATAGAGCATCACCCTTATTATGCAACGCAAGATAGTAATTTGGGTTTATCTCAAATGCTTTTTCAAAAGCTTCAATAGCTTTATTGTATTTTTTGAGTTTCATATATGCGTTGCCTTTATTATTCCACGCAAGGGGAAAATTTGGATTTAGAGTTGTAGCGGTATCAAAAGCTGTTACGGCTTTTTCGTATTCATCAATGGCATCCTGATATTTTCTGGTTTTAATGAGAACTTCAGCAAGACTTGAATGGGCAGTTCCTTTGTTGTACCAGTGGTCTGGATTGTTTGGGTTTTCATAAATCAGGATTTTAAAATATTCTATGGATTTTTCCAGAGCATTTTTAGCTGCGTTAATTTTTGTTATTTCCTTTTCACATGGGCTTTTTTCATCTTTATTTTCTGTTTTAGGTTCTTCAGAAGCAGTTTTGATCTCTTCATCTATTGCAATTTTGAAGAGAATAGTTCCTTTTTTAAGCCAGGCTTTTGCATCCCGTGGTTTATTTTTAAGGAATTTGTCGAGGGATTCAATAGCTTCTTTGTATCTTTTGAGCTCGTCTAAAACAAGGGCTTTATCGTAATATAATTCAAATGTTTGGGAAGATTCTATTAATTTATTATATTCTTCAAGGGCTATTTTAAAAGCTACCTGGGATTCTATATCAAAAATTTTTTGAAGTATTCTGGCATTTAATTCATTACTCAATATGTTTTTTAACAAACGTTCTGCGAACTTAACTTTCGTTTCATAACTCATTGATTTGTAACTTTTCAAGAATTCGTTTTCATTCTCCTCTATTATAGCTTGAAATTTTTTATGAAATTTTTTATTATTCTCTGGTTTATCAGTCTGATCTTTATTGATAATATTTTTTAACATCTCCAGATCTTTATAATTGTTCCTAAGTTCGCGAAGTATGAGGCCTTTATAGTACCATGAAATTGAGGAGATTTTTTTAGAAGACAAATCATTATTAGCTTCTTCTTTTGCGAGCTTATCAAATATTTTAAACGAACTTTTAAAATCTTTAACTTCATAGCGAGAAAGAGCAAAATAATATGCTCCATCGCGCTTATACTTAGTTATTAGGTCGTTCAAAAGATCTAAATTTAAATAATTATCTGAAATTTTGTTTATACATTCATATTTTTTTAGGTAATATAAAAGCAAAATATTCTTTTGTTCATTTTCAGGAGTGTCTTCAGCCTGCTCTCCACAAGGTAATTTCCTTAATATTTCTAATATTTCTATATCATAATAATCATAAATTACTGCTTTTTTGAAATCTTCAAAAGAATCCTCATATTTTTTAAGTTTATAATTTGCAATGCCTTTATAGAACCACAATTTGCCATTTTCCTTATATAAACCACACTTTGAGGCATTATCTAAATGTTCTGAAGCACTTCTAAAGTTTTCATAAGCTTTGCTATTCATTCGTTTTTTCTCATACAGCATTCCAAATTTATAAAAGGTGCATCCTGCATAGTAATTGAAGGAAAATAAGTCATCGATTTTTAAAGAGAGTTCTTCAACCTTTTCTAAAACATGATCATACTTTTCCTTAATTTTGCTATTTCCCTCTACTTTCTGATAAACTTTACAAAATTCTTCCAAAAACAGAGTTAAATTTTTCTTAAAAGTAGAAACTTCTTCAATATTTTCTTTTACGTCATTATACTTTTCCTTGATTTTGTTATTTTTGTCGATTTCTTTATACACTTCACAAAATCTTTCTATATTGGTATTTAATTGATCCTTATCTTCTTTAAATTTATTCAGCACTAATTCATTGATCTTTTTAGAAACTTCCTCGAAGTCTTTTATGGCTTTTTCAAAGTTTTCTTCACTATCTTCAAACATCTGATTTTTTTCAAACTGTATTCCAAGTCTATAGTAAGAGCACCCTCTATAGTAGTGCGCTTTAGTCTCTTTGTTTAGCTCTAAACTTTTGGAATAATAATCAATAGCTTTGGTAAACAGCTCGATAGCTTCGCTTAAATCTCCTTTTTCGTAGTGACTGCAGGCCTCTCTATAGTTCTGATCTCCCGACTTCATCAGCCGTTTCAGCCCTTTATCTGATTTATTATAAACAATAATCTATAATTTCAACCTTATATAATTAAACGAATATATCTTTCGAAATCAAGATTATTATAGCTCTATGGTATGAACTGGGCGCCTCAGAATAATTGGATGTATAGCGGCGGCAATTGAACAGTTATGACTTCAGGTACAAGAGGAGTTTTATCGGGATCCCAAAAGCGGATTTAAAACAGCTCATCAAAGCTCGGGCAATTTGTTGATACTTCTTTGTTAATACTGCTCCTGAAAGTCTGGTGAGCCAGACTTTGTTAGCCGAGCATATTTATGCAATCTGGCCTTCCAGAAGATCGGCACTTTATAAAAAATAGAATATTTTATCGTTGTTTTTTTATACCATTAGCACATAAATATAACTTGATCCATAAGGTCAGTCCCAAATCTATGAAGAAGACGTACGAAGAAAGTATGTAACTTAAATAGGTAATGACTTGACTAAGTAGTAACTTAAATGAGTAATGACTTAATAAGCATAACTTAAATAGGCATAACTTAACTGAGTAAAGAACTACATTAAATTGTGGATCAGACCTTATGGGTCACAAAAACCCTTTTTTAATATCTTATTTTCTGCCCTAATTCCTATTTATATTTCTATCACCTTAATTTAAGAATGAAACCTGTTGAATGTATCGAATGTAAAAACTTTCCCTGTTCCGGTATTGATAAAAGCGGGTATATTATGCCTGCTGCAGACCTCGATCCTGAAAAGGTTAAAGTAGTTATGATTTCCGAAGCTCCTCCTGAAGATCCTCACGATTATTTTTATGCTCCGGGAGATCCTTTTTACCTGAGAACAACCCTCCAGGCGTTCAATGATGCAGGAATTTCGGTAAGCAGCATAAGGGAAATTCTCGACCTTGGATTCTACCTCACAACGGCAGTCAAATGTAAAAAGACGAAGTACGGGATTTCTGCACAGACGGTCAAAAACTGCTCTCTGGTGCTCGAAAAGGAACTTGCCCTTTTTCCGAATATTGAGGTATATATGTTGATGGTAGAATTACCTGATAGAAAAGTCGAAAAGAGAAGTGATAGCTGAAGATCTTGCTGAAGCTGCAAAAATTATACAAAAATAAGAATAGAAACCATACAAAACTGTTGAACAAAAATTATTAAGTATATGGAGTACAATCTTAGCTTATGGGACGGCTGGTAGAAGCTGTGGTTAACATATCACTGCTGATTTTCGCAATAGTGTTTGTTAAAATATGTCTCAGCATAATACCTGAGATTACAATCTTTTCATAGTCTTGCTGTTTATGGAGAGTTCGAGGTTTCGTGATGGGGGCTTTCTCAGCCAGTAAGTTTTGAGTTGGTGCCTCAAGTACTCAAAAATATGCATATGTTCAGGATTACTTCTGAGTTTTCATATGCATGATTTAGCAGGTTTTCCTCCCTCTTTTCTTCTTATTTTTACTAACAGAGCATAAAAGATATATAAGTTAACTGAGTAAATATTCAATGTGAGTTATTTATATTAATCGATACATAAAGACTTAAATTAGTTATAACTAAGTTCCAACTATATAGATATGTATAATATATAATTACTATTGGGGATATCTATTTATATCTGTCATGCACACTATATTATGTCGAAGAGAACCAAGAAACGAGACTAAAATTAGAATAAATTTGAATTAGAAATAAAAAAGGTGATATAAAATGGAAAAACTTAGAAATATAATTATCGAGAACGTGGCAACATTCAACAGGGCATTTCCGGACAGGTTCTGCCATAGCCCGGATGTTATCTCAGCGATCTCACATGACTATAAGTTCACTTACGGACAGGTCGAAAACGAGATCGAAAAGATGGTCCACGAAGGCGTTCTTGATGCAGAACTTTCCGACTGGTACGGAATAAAGCTCCTGTAAGCACAAACCGCCCTTCGGAAAAAAGATAGGCACAGATCGATGCATGACGAAATCTGGATTGGATCAATTATTTGATTATTGAACAGGGATTATTTGATTATTGAACAGGGCACTTTACTGCCTTAACAATTATCTGATCTGATCGCATAAACAAGGATTAAGAAACATTATACAGCGGAAACTTCAGCCAGAGTTTCTTAAGTAACCAGTTCTTACTCCCCTTAAAATCTTTTAGTTGATGAATTTTTCTGGATATAGGGATGTAATATTCAGGTCCTTAAATCTCAAATTCCATTGGCCTTATTAGTAAATATTTAGAAGAGGACACAGGGAATAGTTAACCTTCTTTTGATAATACCTCTTTGCATGTTCTACAAGAAGGGCATGATATTCCTGATAGATGACCAGGTCTTCCGGTAAATTCTCTTCAAACAATGCCTTGATTTCGGAATATTTTGCTTTCTCATCAGCCAGGCCAAGATTGCTTACTATTCTTCTGGTATATGCATCAACCACAAATGAAGGCTGTTTAAAGGCATACAGCAGGATCGAATCTGCAGTCTCGGGACCCACACCTTTTAATGAGAGCAGCTCATCTCTTTCAGGCATTCTGCCTTTCAATTCCAGAAACCATTCTGCAAGAGTTTTAAGGCGTACTGCTTTCTGGTTATAATAGCCTGCAGGCTTTATAGCTTCTTTTAAGGTTTCGGGAACAAGGTCAAGGATTCCGCATGGAGAAAGAGAGTTTATCTGTTCCAGGTTTATCAGGGCTTTTTCAACCTGCTGCCAGCTCGTATTCTGAGTAAGCATGGCTCCACATATGATCTCAAACTGCTGATTTTCAGCATGAGGATATGTATAATCTCCAGGATGGTATCCCTGGACAGAACCTGTTTTTGTAGGATTTGTCCCACCATTGTCGTGGAGTTCTATTAAAGGCCACCATCCCTGAGGACCATATGAATTAAAGAGGAATTTGTAGATCTTCAGGATAACAGGCCCGGGATCTTTTCTTTTGAAGCTGAGGTTTTGAATGTCTTTTTTGATTGAATCTTTCATTGGATACACTATGTTCAGGAAATTGTTTAAAAATGTTCTGTTTCAGGGCTTTTCATTCGCTTAGCCCGTATATTCTGGTTTTCTGAAGGAACCCCTCTTTTAACTGAGGGGCCGTTTTCCTTCAGCATCGGGGTTGCACCAATCAAGCAGGGCGTTCAGTCCTTTTTTTGAAGTCTGCCCTTCTCCCTTTAATGGAGTTTGATAACTCTGAGGTTTTGACGCAGGAGAATATTGAACTGCAAGTACTCTTATTATGCCCAGCACAAGCAGCAGCACGGCAAGGCTCAGGATAAACTCATATCCAAATTTCTGGGAGTAAAGACCCACAGCAATTTCACGCAGGACTATTAAGATTGTGGCATCAGTAATATCTGTAAGCTTGATCCTGTCATGTTCATGATAATCAACAAAAGCTTTGAAAAGATCAATAACGATAAAAACTGTCAATACACTTGTTACCATGTGATTGAATCCGCTTTCAAGCGACTCAAAAATAATGAAACGGATCTCCAGCAAGGTTTTTGCCATTCCCACAATTAAAGCAAATAAAAGTATGTAAAGAATGATTGTGGTAATGGCATCTGTAACCTGCTTAAATAATTTTAAACTATCCATTTTTCTCTCCATATAAACCCGGTCTGTACATTTTTCATATTATATAGAGTTTTTAACATTATTTATATATTTACTAGAGTATATTCTCTTTTTATTCCTTTTTATCTTTCTTTTGCCTGAAATTGCACAGCTCAATAACTCATTCATATCTCAGAGCATCCACGGGTTTCAGTTCGGATGCATTCTTTGCCGGCACGATACCTGCAATCAGCCCCACCACTATAGAAACCAGAGTTGCAATAAGGGTGCCTTTCAGGCTTAAAGCAAATTCAAAAGGAATGCTCATTTTTGCTGAAATCAGGAATAGAATCAGCTGGACTGCAGCTGTCCCCAGAAGGATTCCTATTATTCCGCCTACAAGGCTGATCATTGCGGCATTGCAAAGAAAAATCATCATGATATCGCTGTTCTTTGCACCTATGGCTTTCATAATCCCGATTTCCTTCGTCTTCTCAAGCACGGAAGTAAACATTGTATTTGCAATCCCTGTTGAGCCTACAAGAAGAGAGATACCTGCGATGAATGCGAGGAATGCTGTGAGGCCATTAATAAGTTTTCGCGTACTTTCAATAGCCTCTTTCTGGGAGTTTACATAAAAGTCCTGGGTTTCTTCGGTAACTCTCCTTGAGAGTCTTAATTTACGCTCTATTTCCTGAAGTGCTGTATCATAATCTGCCTCATTATAGAGCTTTACCTCTATGGTATCGTACACATCCCCTTCTCTTTCGGATGCATACTCTTCACCATTCCGAAGGGAGTATACCTCCTGATATGGCATATAAACGCTGCTCCCAAAAATATCTCCCATACCTCCAAGAAGCCCTCCGTCCTTTGCCAGTATTCCGATTACCCTGTAAGATTTACCGTTGAGGGGTATCATCTGGTTAAGCCGGATTTCCTGCTCGAAGGTATTTTTTGCCAGCTCATTCGAAATAACCACAACTGCCCTGTCCCCAGGCGCCAGCATCCTGCCCTCTCCGACCTTCTTTTTTGTAATATCAGGCCAGACAGCCGGATCCACGCCGTCAACCCAGACAAAAGTTGATTCGCTTCCTGATTTCAACTCCGCTCCGGTTTGAACGTTAACATTTACATATTCAACAGCCGGGATGCTTCGCAGGACAAATACATCCTTTCTTGTGAGTTCTGCCTCAGTTTCAGTTTCAGTTTCAGATTCTATGGGATCGGAAGTTGCGTTCTCAGATTCACCCTCGATTCCCGCATTTGTTTCTGTGCTCATTGCTGCACTTTCATCTGAGCTTTCTTCCATATCTTCTTCATACGTATCGTCTTCAGATGATATTTCAAAAGGAATCGAGGCTATTATTGTAATTGTATCACCCCCGAGCCCCTCCAGAGTTTCAGTTACCTGCTCCTGAAAATACTCTCCAGTAGTAATGATTACCATTACCGAGGCAATCCCTATGATAACCCCTATAATTGTCAGCCAGCTTCTCAGCTTATTGGCTCTGACCATATTCAGGGCGATTTTCAAAATCTTTGCCAGCTTCATGGAAACAGATCCTGATTCAGGATTTATTCGTCCATTTTCTTTTCGTCGGTCTGGTTTTCGCCGGTCAAATTTGCTTCAGCATTCTTTTCTATTACCTTTTTCTGATGCTTTTTATAAACGAAAAAGCCTGCAGCACCGAGCAGGAGAAGGAACAGAAGTTTATGCGACAGCATGCTCGATTTGCTGCTCTCCTCTGTCATCTTAGAACCTGCCTGCAGGGTAGAAGGAGATGCATAAAGTGAGATCACATTTTCTTCAACCTGCCTGATCCCGTCACTGGAGGTATAACTGATTTCAAATTTTATGGGAAGCTCCTCTCCAACAGTTACGGGTTCAAGGTTGAAATCTGCGATTGTATAGTCCCCTTTTGCCAGGTTACCGAGAACTACAGAATTGCTGCCATCTGTTACTGTCCAGTTTTCCTGCAGGGGAACAGAAACCTTTACCGAGTTTGCACCGTTGTTCCCTATATTAGAAACTGAAAAAGTGTAAGCGCCTGTTGGGCTCTGTTCCATAAAGGCTATATCGAAATCTGTGGTGCCTCCTATGTAGATCCCTGCCTTGCTTTCTATTGTCTTGCGCTTTTCGTTTTCTACATAGCCTGCTTCCGTAATTGTCTGAAGTTCCTCTATATCATCATAGGTCAGAGTCATATCCAGCTTGTAAAGGCCGGGTTTTGTATTCACATTGGTCAGAACCTCAAAGCTGACATTGGCAGTTTCCCCAACATCAATAAGGTTGATGTGCTTGACATTGCTGGAACCTACAGGAAGGATCACGTCGTTTGTGGATTCCCAGGAAAACATTGAGTTTTTGAGGGGGGAGTTTCCTGCATTTCTTATACCGAAAGTAAGTTTTGTTTTTTCTCCTGGTATCAGCTTCTCGACACTGATATATTCTATTTCAGCATTTGATTCGCTGTCGATATCTATTGTGAGTTCTTTGGTGAGGGAAACTTTCTTTTTCTTATCTGTCGAGTAAAGGTACACTTTAAGGGGATATGAGCCTTCATTGATATCATTTTCAACTCCGACTTTGAACTTCAGAACCTTTCTGCGGTCATCTTCAGAACGTTTTCCGAGAGTTCCTATGCTCTCTACAAGTTTTTCTCCCGAAAGAGCCTTAAAAGGATATTCTGGCTTGATTTCTACAAAGCAGTTTTCTATATCATCATAACCTGTATTCTCAATTGAAATCCTTACTTCAAGCACATCCCCTGGATTTACAGGGTCCGGATCCTGGTTAAGAAGGTCGACACTTAAGCCTTTATCAAGACTCGATGTATTAATAGTACTTTCAGCCAGAGAAGTTCCACTGCATAATAATAAACTGAACAGAATCATGAATATAAAACTGATATATTGTTTAACACCCATTTTTGGATACCTCTATTAACTACTCCAATTTGTAATCATTAAAATCATTTACAGAAACCCTTTTTTATAATTAGAATTAATTTGTTCAGTTTTCGACTGAATCTGATTTTCGACTGAAATTTTGAGCTTTTCAATCCCTGTCAGGTTTCAGGGGTGATCTGTGATTCGTTTGTGCAGTCCCTGACCATTTCTCCGTCCTTGAGCTGAATATGCCTGCTGGCATACCCTGCAAGGTGCAGATCGTGAGTAACCATAACTATTGTTTTTCTTTTCTCTTTCCAGAGCCTGTAAAGAATCGAAATTACTTCCTGTCCGGTTATGCTGTCAAGAGCGCCTGTCGGTTCGTCTGCAAGGATTATTTCGGGGTCGCAGGCAAGGGCTCTGGCAATAGAAACTCGCTGCTGCTGTCCTCCTGAGAGCTGGGAGGGTTTATTCTGCATTTTGTCCGAGAGCCCTACAAGGTCGAGAAGTTCCTTTGCCTTTTTTTCCGCAGTCTTCTCATCAATTTCCTGGATCTCAAGGGGCAAGAGCACGTTTTCAAGTGCCGTCATCCCGGGAATCAGGTTGTACTGCTGGAATACGAATCCAATTGTCCTGCCTCTTAGGGCTGCCAGATCCGATTCCTGAAGCCGGGATATATCCCTGCCTTTCAGGAAGATTTTACCCTGTGAAGGAACGTCAAGACAGCCAACCAGGTTCATCATCGTAGATTTCCCGCTTCCTGAAGGACCTATTATAGCAGCAAATTCTCCTTTTCCAAGCTTCACGCTCACATTTTTCAAAGCATTGACCTTGACTTCGCCCATCTGATAAGTTTTCCAGACATTCTGGAAGGCGATCAATGTATTTTCCATATTTTCTCCTGAAAGACTTGTTTAATAATATGTTCTTTAAAAAGTTTATTTAATTTCATCTTCTTTAAAGAAATTGAATCTCTGTTATTTGATAAAAACTGAAAATCGTTCTATTATCTGTGATTGTTTGAGACTCTGGACAAAAATTATAAATATAGTAATAACTGCTATCAGTTTTTTCCAAAACAGCTTCATTATTTGTTTGAAGCTCATTCAAGATCCGAGTCTTCAAAAATGAACAGTTCATCAATTGTGCTGCCCAGAGATCTGGCTATCCTGTAAGCAAGTTTCAGAGAGGGATTGTATTTTCCTTTTTCCAGGAAAACAATGGTCTCTCTCCTGACTCCTACCAGCTTTGCAAGAGCTTCCTGGGTCAGGTCATGCCTTGCCCGAAACTCTTTGATCCTTGTTTTCACAAAATACCTCCGAAAACCCCTATTCAACATCAAAAGACGTAAACAATATTCCTGCAAGTATAAGAACTACTCCTGAAGAAAGCTTGTATTTGTATCCTTTTTGTAGACTTTTCATTTTCATATCTCCTTAAATAATCCTGTTCTATTGAATAGACTTTGTTGAATATCTCCTGTAAAAAACAATGGTTCATTGTTCATTATCTGCAACATATTATTCGAAATTACTAACATTAAGTTAGATTCATCTAACATGTGTTAGATATAGATAACATATTTTAATATTAAAGGCTTTTGTAAAAAAAGAAACTCACTCAAAAATCAATACTTTATCAGTAAGAATGGAAAAATGCCTCAGTGCTAAAAATCAACAATTCACGTCTAACTTCTTATGATTTCAGTATTAGACCATTGAGGTATTTGCAGCAGGCCGTGTGAGGTATTTATTTCTCGGTAAAGATATTGAATTTATAAAAAAGTAACGAATTTCAATTTTTATCCGGTACTTCCTGTAAAAACCCCCTGCCTGTATTCTTCAAAAGCTGCTCTCAATTCTTCTTTTGTGTTCATAACAATCGGCCCGTACCAGGCAACAGGCTCCCCTATAGGTTTTCCTGATATTAGAAGAAACCTTACCCCTTTATCTCCTGCAGTCACCTCAATGGAATCTCCGTCTCCATAGAGAACCAGGGTTTCAGGACCTATCGTGCAGTCCCCTGCCGGATGAATGTACCTTTCTCCTTCAACCTCAAAAGCACACGGGTCTTTTTCCCTGTCAAAATGCCCGCTGCCCTCTATGACATACGCAAAGACGGTATACCCCGGAGTTGTTATATGGAAAAACTTCTCCTCTGCCGGGACTGTAATGTCCAGATATTCGGGATCGGTAGCTATTTCCCGCACAGGCCCCTCAACTCCGTTCACATCTCCGCAGATAATCCTGACCTTCAGCCCTTTTTCCATGATGAGTTCAGGGACGCGGCTGCTTTTGATTTCACGGTATTGCGGTTCTATCATCTTAAGGGAAGCCGGAAGATTTGCCCAGAGTTGAAAAACCCACAGATCCCCTTTTTCATCTCCATGCGGCATTTCCTGATGGATGATCCCGCTTCCGGTAGTCATCCACTGCAGTTCTCCAGACCGAATTATACCGCTGTTTCCCAGGCTGTCTTCATGCCTTATCTCCCCCTGCAGGACATAAGTAATAGTCTCAATTCCCCTGTGCGGGTGCCAGGGAAATCCCATACTGTAGTCCTCCGGTTTTTTTGAGTGAAATTCATCAAACAGCAAAAATGGATCTAACTCAGGCACATGCCTGAACCCAAAAGCTCTCTTGAGGTGTACTCCTGCCCCTTCGACGGTTGGCATGCTTTTCCTTATTTTCTTTATTTTTCTGAGATTAGCCATATAGTCTCCCCCTCTCGACGAGTAATCCTTCAGATTTTTTACAAAAATAAGAACCGCAACTCTGCCTGATAATGATTCCCCAATCCTTATTAACAAACAGGCTTACTGGAATTTCTCTGCTTCCTATGATAGTGCACATACTGGTCCCCCTGTATAAGTATCGCAGTCGATCTATTTGGTTTTGTTGGAAAAATTCGATATTTATAATGTGAGACCTGGTTTTATGATACCGGATCTAAACCTTATGTTTAGACTTATATTTTACCTGCTTAATATAAATATTTGTGAACTTTGTCGAATAGATATTAAAATATAAATATATAAAATAAGTTTAAGTATAATTAAACCTAAACTTACATTACAGATAATCTAATACGCCTATACATATTCACGACATCTAGCTGTGAAAAAAATAATGCCAGCTTTGCCGGATGCGCTGATAAGTTTCCTGCATTTTAGAGCATTAATTTAGAGCATAAAACTCCGGGGGTACAATATATGGGTATTTTTTCTACGGGAACGAGTCCCGAACTAAAGGACTTTCTTGAGGCAGAGGACCTGGATGACTTGTTGGAAGCAAGGTCAAAGATAAGACAGTTAGACGAGAAAGATATAAAGAAGATTCGTTCCATCCTCCAGAGATGGAACAGCCCTCAGGCAGTGTCCAATCTTCTTTTCCACCCTAACCTTATACCTGAAGACATGAGGGCAGCCTGTCTCCTTAAAGGTCTAGGAGAAAAGAAAAATCCATATTATATCCTGGCTTCCGTAGTAGGGCTTCAGGGGATTGATCCTACAGTATTTTCAAAGGAACAGAGAAAGGCAATAAAAGAATGCTTGATTTCTGCTCTTAATGTTTCAGAAGGGATAATATCAGCGAGAGCCTCGGTTACCATCTATGATTATCTCTCCTTAGAAGACGCTTCTGCAGCATTTGAACTGCTAAGCCACCCCAACGAAGCTGCAAGACATAATATATTATGCTGGTTAATCAGAACCATGGAAAAATCTGATCTTGGGACATTTATTTCAATAGCAAACAGCAGCAATATTCCGGAAAGCGTACGTAAAGAGGCAATAGAAAAGTTCCAGGAACATCTCAGACAGAAAGAGATTGGAGAATGCAGTTTATCTGGAACGCAGCTTTACGCATATATTCCAAACCTTAAAGAGATGTGAATCACCTCTTAGATTTATCCTTCCCGAGTTCCGCCTCGGGAGGGCGGTGTCCTTTTCGCTTCGCTCCCCGAGTTTCGCTTCGGAAGGACGGTGTAATTTTCGCTTCGCTTCCTCAAGCAGACTAATCTATGATTTTATAAGTTAACTGAACTCAAGTTGACTAATTTGTGGTCTATAATGGATTATACAATAAACTGAGTTCACAAGAAAAACTCTTGACCCAAAAAATAGTACTTGCTATACCGAGTCATTCTTGTTACGCTCGACGAAGGAGAGCGGCTTTCTCAAAAAGCAAAAAAAGAACAGGAAAAAAGCCAAAAATAAAGTTACAATGTAAAAGTGATGCCAAAAACCGATTTAAAGGCAGAAAAACGAACAAATACTGCCGAGGTACTTCTTTGCTGTTTAGTTTATTTTTCACTACTTTTAAAGCCTTTTTTCATTCTACTACTTTCTGCTTTTCTGCTTTTTGGGCAGGACCGCCAGACAAGCTGGTTTTTTTTCAATACTATACGAATTTAAAGCCAGTTCTCTGGTAGAAAGATATTTCTTCTGATCCCTGCAACGTTATTCGATTTCTCGAATCATTTATTTCCTCATCCAGAATAATATCGCTTTAAGGAGAATTATTAAGAAATAGAAGTAACTAAAACAAAGAGATTCTTAAACACAACTTCTGGAGCAGATTATAATGACCCTTGTTATTGCTTTTATAGGAAAGAACGGTGCAGTCATGGCAGGAGATATGCGCGAAATCACTTTTGAAGGGGAGAAGCCCGACAGGGAAAAGCTCGAAAAAGAGCTTTACAGCGGGGCAATCGCTACGGATGAGGAACTGCAAAAGAAAGCAGAGGAGTTAGGGGTCAGAATAACGGTTACCGACTGCAAGGAGAAAGTCTCGGAGAGAAACGGCGTTCTTGTAGGGGAGGTTTCTTCAATTGAAGGCGGAGTCGTTAAAAAAAGAAGGCTTTACGCCTCAGCAGGAAACCATGCAATAGCAGAACTGAGGAATGCCGATATGACACTGACTTCTCAGGGGAAGGGAAGCAATTTCATAGCATTCGGAAATGAGTTTACGAAGCAGGTAGCTAACAAATGTTTCAAGGATCACTGGACGAAAAAAAGCAGTCTGCAGGATGCGGTGAAGATCCTGATCCTGTGTATGGAAACCGCAGCTAAGAAAACAGCTTCCGTGAGCAGGCAGTTCATGATCGTTCAAACCTCATCGAATGCTGATGTTTTGAAAGTTGTGGAAAAGGACAGAAACGGCTGAAAAAGCAGAAAAATTCTCTGCCTGGCTTTCTTTTCGGCTTCTCTCTTCTGATTATTCTGTTTTTCTCTCTTCTGATTATTCGTCTGCAAAAAGCTCGACAAACTCAAATTTCATTACATCAAAAAGACCTTTATCTCCCAGCTTAAGTTCGGGAATAACCAGAAGAGACATAAAAGCAAGAGTCATAAAAGGCGATTTTAGAGAAATTCCGAGCCTTCTGGCTTCTTCGTTAAGCATTTGATAACGGGAAGCTACTTCTTCTCCACTAAGGGTGCTCATAAGGCCTGCAACCTCAAGAGGAAGGTCAAGGAGATTTTCTGCAGTCCCGACAACGATTCCCCCTTTATTTTCCACCAGCCTGTTAACAGCTTCAACTATATCTTTGTCGGTTGCTCCTGCTGCAATGATATTGTGGCTGTCATGGGCAATGCTGCTTGCTATAGCGCCTTTCTTCAGGCCCATGTTCTTTATAAAACCGATCTGAACAGGGTCATCTGCATACCTGCTAAGGACAACCATTTTCAAAATATCTCTTGCCGGATCGGAAACCAGACTGCCGTTTTTGATGCTTGGCAGAAAAAGCTCCTGTCCTGTGACCAGTTCTCCATCCCTGGCAACTATTGCCCTGATCTTTTTTATTTGCTCTTTATCTGCCTCTGCAGGAGGTAGACCCAGTTTTACATCATCAACTGAAATTTTGTTCCTGTTAAATACATTTTTAGCAGGAACTTTTTCCAGGGGGAAAAGAACCTTTCCTTTATCGTAAACACATTCGCCGCCTATAAAGGTGCTGAGCACATTGAAAGATTTCAGGTCGTCTACAATGATGAAATCAGCAGGGTCTCCTTCACGTAGCAGCCCGACATTGAGCCCGTAATGCTTCACAGGGTTGAAAACAGCTGCCCTGACAAGATTATAGATATCAAGTCCTCTTTCCTGCCCGCGCCGGATAAGCTTATCGATATGACCTTCGTATATCAGGGTGTCCGGGTGGGAATCATCTGTGCACAGCATAACCAATTCGGGATATTCATCTATCAGGCGGTGCAGGGTTTCGAAATTTCTGGCTGAACTTCCTTCCCGGATAAGGATCTTCATGCCCAGCTTTATTTTCTCAACAGCTTCTTCATATTCAAAGCACTCGTGGTCTGTTGAAATCCCTGCACCGATATATTTTTGCAGGTCGGCTCCCCTCAGGCCGGGGGCATGCCCATCAATTACTTTACCGTGCTTTTTTGCTGATTCCAGTTTTGCCATTACATCGGGGAATCCCAGAATCACTCCCGGAAAATTCATCATCTCGGAAAGGTAACACAATTCTTCTTTTGCCAGCAGGCGGTCAACAGCCTCAGCATCAAGGACTGCTCCTGAGGATTCAAAAGGCGTAGCTGGCACACAGGATGGCACTCCAAAATAGATTTTCAGAGGGGATCTTTTTGAATTCTCAAGCATAAACTCAATGCCCTCTTCCCCCATAACGTTTGCAATCTCATGGGGATCGCTGACAACTGCAACCGTGCCTTTTGCTATAGCCATCCGGGCAAAAACCGAAGGAACAGTCATGGAGCTTTCTATATGCACGTGGGCGTCCACAAGCCCGGGCAGGATATAATGTTCGTTATCATGCTCTTTTTCTTTTATGCTGGTAATTTTTCCATTTTCAACGGTAATCTCACCTTTGAACTGCCGTCTGAAAACAGCGTCAACAATAATCCCCATGTACTTTTTCATGAGGGTTTATTTTATCCAACAATGGATAAACTTTTCCAAAAAACCAGTATAGGAACCTGGAGAAAAAGAATAAAAAAGGAAGATACAGGTTAATTGATCGATTACCTTTCATCAAATGCAAAAAAACTATAGAAATATACAGGCACTTTTTGTTGGCTATGAACATCGGTTTTGATCATGTAAAAGTAACACGAAAAGATAAATAAAAGGTACACTGTTAAGTGTTCAGGGATGACTATAATTACATGTTCGCCTGTAACTGGAAAATATCTTATCCCCCTAAGACATAACAGTACCATAAAGGAAAAGATAAAATGAAACCTACACGAGTTCCTAATAATCCTTGTTTTTCTTCTGGGCCCTGTGCCAAACATCCAGGGTATTCTGTTGAAGAGCTGAAAGATACACCTTTTGGCCGGTCACACCGGAGCAAACCTGGCAAGGAAAAATTAGCTGAAGCAATTAAAAGAACGAGAGAGATGCTTGGCCTTCCTGATGATTACCTGGTAGGTATTGTACCGGCTTCCGATACAGGCGCTTTTGAAATGTGCATGTGGTCCATGCTGGGGTGCCGCGGGGTTGATGTTCTGGTCTGGGAATCTTTCGGAAAAGAATGGGCAACCGACATCACCAAACAGTTAAAATTAAAAGATACCCGAGTTTTTGAGGCAGAATACGGGAAATTACCGGATTTAAAGAAGGTCGATTTCAAGAATGATGTAGTCTTTGTCTGGAATGGGACTACAAGTGGAGTCAGAGTACCCAATGGTGACTGGATTCCTGATGACCGGGAAGGGCTCACGCTTTGCGATGCCACCTCTGCTATATTTGCTATGGATATACCCTACCATAAACTGGATGTCATTACCTTCTCATGGCAGAAGGTTTTAGGTGGGGAAGGCGGTCACGGGATGCTGATTCTATCTCCGCGGGCTGTTCAGCGCTTAGAAAGCTATACTCCTGCCTGGCCATTGCCCAAGATTTTCCGACTGACCAAAGGCGGTAAACTGAATAAGGAGATTTTTGAAGGCTCTACTATTAACACCCCATCCATGCTGGCTAATGAAGACTGGCTGGCAGCATTAAAATGGGCAGAATCTGCAGGAGGGCTTAAACAGCTTATCCAGCGGACAAATGATAATCTGGCGGTCTTTGAGGCATTTGTTGCTAAAAACAACTGGATCCATTTCTTAGCGGAAACAAAAGAGATAAGGTCCAGTACCAGCGTCTGCTTTAAAGTTGATTTATCCGACGAAAAGCTTAAAGAACTGATTAAAACGCTTGAGAAAGAAAAAGTTGCTTATGACATCGGTTCTTACCGTGATGCTCCTTCGGGTTTGCGCATCTGGTGCGGTGCTACCGTCGAGAAAGAGGATTTACAATGCCTCTGTGAATGGATCGAATGGGCTTACAATCTGGTTAAATAATATAATCCATTTTGTTATCAGCAAAGAAGGGTTCGCAAGAGATCGTTAATATCTTTTTTGCTGATAGCAAAAGGATGTTTTATCCCAAAATTTGTCTCACGCGGACAGATTTTAAATATCCTTTCAAAATCTTTTTTGCAAACCTGATTTATCAGAGAAATTTTCAATTCTCTTACTTTTTTATCACACTTAAACTCCAAAAGCTTTTTCTTTTTATTCGAATCTTCCTATAAAGATACAATTTTCTCAAAGTCTTTTTGAAAAAAGTCCTGTCTTATACGGAAATCAACCTGCATCCAGATTTTTCCGATTAATAATTAATACCACCTCTACAATTATTCCCTACATGTCCCCCAAAGCCCGCTGGCAGTTCTGGATAGACCGCGGAGGCACATTCACAGATATCGTAGCCCGCAGCCCTGATGGAAAACTGATCACACACAAGCTCCTTTCCGAAGACCCGTCTCATTACGAAGACGCAGCCATGCACGGGATACGCCATATCCTCGGGCTGCCTGAAAATGCTCCATTTCCTTCGGAAGAAGTTGAAGCCATAAAAATGGGCACAACCGTGGGCACGAATGCTCTTCTTGAAAGAAAAGGAGAGCGCACTGTCCTTGTTATAAGCAGGGGTTTCGGAGATGCTCTCAGGATAGGGTATCAGAACCGCCCTGATATTTTTG
>Ga0208825_1000102_pt1 | contig 83456 bp, 62 predicted proteins | sample AD_UKC113_MetaG_FD_184450 | JGI IMG/M metagenome (GOLD analysis project Ga0208825, IMG submission 184450) | Active sludge microbial communities of municipal wastewater-treating anaerobic digesters from Hong Kong - AD_UKC113_MetaG (SPAdes)... | ecosystem: Engineered > Bioreactor > Anaerobic >...
GTATCCGTGTTATTGGAGCAAAAGAGCATAATCTTAAAAATATTAGTGTGACTATTCCTCGAAACTCATTTTCGGTAATAACTGGTGTTTCTGGCTCTGGTAAATCTTCACTTGCCTTTGATACATTGTACGCTGAAGGTCAAAGAAGGTATGTTGAAAGTTTATCTTCCTATGCAAGACAGTTTCTAGGACTTATGAAAAAGCCCGAAGTTGAGTTTATTGAAGGTTTATCTCCAGCAATTTCTATTGAACAAAAAAAACTGAACAGAAATCCAAGATCTACAGTTGGAACAATTACAGAGATTTATGATTATCTCAGGTTATTATATGCAAATGTAGGGCAAGTATACTGCTATAAGTGTGGAAGAAAGCTTGAAAAGCAATCAATAGACCAGATGATAGAGTCCATATATAATCTTGAAGAACATACGAGACTTATAATCATGGCTCCATATGCAACTAACAAAAAGGGAACATTTAAAAATGATTTTGAAAATCTTAAAAAGATAGGATTTTTTAGAGTCAATGTTGATGGTAAAGACTATACTCTTGATGAACAAATAGAGTTAAATAAAAATGAAAAACACTCTATTTTAGTTGTAATCGATAGAGTCGAACTCACCGAATCACATAGAAAAAGGATATTTGACGCTCTTGAACAGGCTTTGAAATACGGGAATGACAAAGTACTGATACATTATGAACTTCCATCTGATATTTCTGCTAATGGAAACAGATCTGAAACTTCAAAAAAGAATAATAATGAAAAATTGAAAGAACTTTTCTTTTCTGCTAAAATGGCATGTCCTTACTGTGAAATATCTTATCCAGATATAAATCCAGCACTTTTTTCTTTCAATTTGCCTATTGGAGCATGCCCATCATGCCATGGACTTGGAGTAAGCCTTGAGTTTGATGTAAATAAAATAATTGATCTGAATTTATCTATTATGGAGGGAGGAATACTACCAATATCTTACGAAGAAGGTAACTGGAGTAGTTCGATGATCTCTGCAGTGTGCAGTGCATATGATATACCTCTCAATAAACCACTTGGTGATGTCGAAGAATCTAAAAGAAATATCTTACTTTATGGAACCGACAAAGAGGTAGAGATGACTCATAACTCTGAAAAGAGTCATTTCACACTGAAAAGAGCTTATGAAGGTGTTATCCCAATGCTTTCAAGAAGATACGGGGAAACCAACTCAGATGAGATTCGCTTGTGGATAGAGCAGTTCATGAAAGAATCAGTATGTAACGAATGCAACGGACAGAGGTTAAACTCTTTTGCACTTAGTGTAAAAATAAAAGATAAAAATATCATGGAGCTTTCAAATTTAACAGTAAGTGATTCTCTAAACTTTATTGATGATCTTAAGTTTTCTGATACTGAGACCAAAATATCCAGAGATGTAATGAAAGAGATAAAAAACAGGCTAATATTTTTAAAAAATGTTGGTTTAGGATACATAACACTTGAAAGAAAGGCAGACACTTTATCTGGTGGTGAAGCTCAAAGGATTAATCTAGCTACTCAGATAGGGAGCCAGCTTACAGGTGTCATGTACGTTCTTGACGAACCTACCATTGGTTTACACCAAAAAGATAATGAAAAATTGTTATCAGCCTTAAGAGATTTGCAAAAACTCGGGAATACACTGATAATCGTCGAACATGATAAACAAACAATACTTGATTCAGATTATATAATAGATCTAGGACCTGGTGCGGGCTTGCATGGTGGGCAGGTCATGTATCAAGGTGATACAGAAGGATTGCTTGAGTCAGATACTCTTACAGGTAAATATTTGAGAGGCGAAAAGGTAATCCCGGTTCGCAAAGAGAGAAGAAAATCTGGGGAGAAATATCTAAAACTTAAGGGCGCAACACTGCATAACCTGAAAAATATAGATGTAAACATACCTTTAAAGACATTTTCTGTTGTTACCGGAGTTTCAGGGTCCGGTAAATCAACATGTTTTATAGATTTGCTTTTTCATGCCTTATATTATGAACATTCATTTAAGAAGAAGAATCCGGACCTTTCCAGATTTTACAGTGAGATCGAAGGAGTCAATTTCCTATCTGGTGTATACCATATAGATCAATCACCTATCGGCAGGACACCGAGGTCAAATCCTGCAACTTACATCAAGGTATTTGATAATATCAGAAGTTTATTTTCCTCTTTACCAGAATCAAAGGCAAGAGGATACAACCCGGGAAGATTTTCTTTCAATGTGAAAGGCGGAAGATGTGAACACTGTCAGGGTGAGGGGCAGACAACAATAAAGATGCATTTTTTACCGGATGTGAATGTTACCTGTGAGGTCTGCAAAGGAAAGAGATTTAACTCACAGACGCTTGAGATTTACTACAAGGGAAAGAATATTGCAGATATACTTGATCTTTCAATAGACGAAGCGTATGCATTTTTTGAAAAAATTCCTTCGATAGAGTCAAAACTCAAGTTACTTATTGAAGTAGGCCTTGGATACCTGAAGCTTGGACAACCGGCGCCTACCCTATCTGGAGGCGAAGCACAAAGATTGAAACTTACAAGAGAGCTTGGAAGATCCGTAAATAAGAATTTTGGAAACATTTATTTTCTTGATGAACCGACTACCGGGCTTCATTTTGATGATATTGCAAAACTTCTTTATGTGCTTCAAAAGCTTGTAGATAATGGTAATACTGTTGTCGTTATAGAGCATAATCTAGATCTTATAAAGGCTGCAGATTATGTAATAGATTTAGGCCCTGATGGAGGTGATGGTGGAGGTGAAGTTGTATTTCAGGGTTTTTATGATGAATTTTTAAAATGCAATAAATCATATACTCAGCAATATTTGCTTAAAGAATTGCATAACTAGCTATAAAGGTTAGATGCTCAATTTTAATTTTGAAAATTTGTAGAATCTTGAAATTATTATCAAAAGCTGCATATTACCATTTAAAGTTGAAACTATACGGGATTATTTTAAATAAAATGATATTGTGAGGGAAAAATGAAAAATCAAATTGTTTTATTGCTTTTTTTAATATTTTTTTCAATTATTTTCCTGGGACTAAATGATACTGTATGTTTTGCTCAGAATGCACCAACAGTCCCGGTTAAATTTTTCACAGATGTTCCCCCAAATCATTGGGCATATGAAGCTTTGTTAAAATTGTACCAGCTTGGTTTGATTACTGGTTATCCTGATGGAACTTATAAGGGTAATCAACCAATGACAAGATATGAAATTGCTCTTATTGTTTATAAAATGCTCATATATCTACAGAGTCAAATAGATGAAAATAAAAATTATGTTCAAAAGTCAAATGATAATTCGACTAATACAGGGAATAGTTCACAAAGCTTTGATCAGATGGTTAACGATATACTTTCAAAGGTAAATATTTCGAAGGAAGAATTGCAACTTATAAAGGATCTTGTGAACGAGTTTAGAAATGAACTTATCTCTTTTGAACAACAGTACAAGTCTCTTGAAGCCAGAGTTAAGGCTCTGGAAGATGACAATACCTCAAATATTTTATCGATAGTTTCGATTGTTATTTCTACTATTTCTATTCTTATTGCTTTATTTTTATAGAATAAATGTTAATCTGGATTTTGCAAAAGGAAGGTAGTTTTGATATTTGCTGATTTTTTTAAATAATACAAGCTTTGTTGACTATTTTTAGGTTCATCAGGTAAATAATGCTTTGCTTTTTATAGCAACCTATCTGTTAATATGATGATTTTCAATAAGTTTATTATTTAAATCAAATAAGCATGATTATTATATTTTTTCTATAGGTTAATTCTAATTCAAGGATAGGTTCTATTTATATTATACACTATTCACTTTTTAAAATAGTCGAAAGTTTAATTTATATATGATGAAATATCTTTAAGTATGATGAGCTAAAAAAACAGTACAACATTTTAAGGTGTATTTCTTCTTGTCAAAATCACAAAGAGGAGGTACACTGGATTTATGAGAAAAACATTTACAAAAGAATTCAAGGCAAAGGTTGCTCTGGAAGCAATTAAAGGGAGCAAGACAATACAGGAGCTTGCCAGTATTTATGAAGTTCATCCGAATCAAATAATGCAATGGAAAAAGCATCTTCTGGAAGGAGCATCGGATTTATTTGAAAAATCAAGTAAAAAAGATCATTCAAAAAAGAATGATAAAAATGATGGAGATCTTTACAAATGCATTGGAGAACTGAAAGTAGAGAATGAATTTCTAAAAAAAAAGTACAGACAAATATACGGAAAAGATCCGGATTAGTAGAGAAAGAATATAAAGGGCTTTCGATATGCAAACAATGTAAATTATTAGGTATAAGCAGAAATAACTATTATGAAAATCTTAAACCAAAAAAATCGCATTATAATGAACCAATAAAACAGGAAATAAAAACAATTTATATGGAATATCCGTTTTACGGTTATAGAAAAATAGCAAAACAAACGAAAAAATACACAGAGAGTCAATCAAGAAGAGTTATGAAACAAATGAATTTGAAGGCAATTTATCCAAAAAAGAATATTTCAAAAAGCAATAGGAATCATATAAAATATCCTTATCTGTTAAAAAGTAAACAAATACAGTTTCCTAACCAGGTATGGAGCAGTGATATTACCTATGTAAAAATAAACGGTCACTTTGTTTTTGTAGTAGCTATACTCGATGTTTACAGCAGAAAAGTTTTAAATTGGAGAATATCAAATACATTGGATGCTTTTTTTTGTGTTGAAGCTCTTGAAGAAGCCATTGATCTTTTTGGAGTTCCTGCAATTTTCAATACAGATCAAGGAAGTCAATTTACATCAAAGATTTTTATCAACACATTACTGGAAAACAAAATTCAAATAAGCATGGATAGTAGAGGAAGGGCTTATAATAACATCTATATTGAGAGATTTCTGAAATATGAGAATATTTATTTAAATTGTTATGATTCTCTAAAAGAGTTAGAAAAAGGAATAAATCGATATTTTGAATTTTACAATACTAAAAGATTCCATCAGTCTTTGGATTATAATGTTCCAGATAATTATTATTTTGGAGTGTTTAAAAATGCAGTTATTGCATAAAACAATAATTGAAATACACCTTAAAATAGGAAGGAAACTGTAAGGTGAAATTAACTCAGTTAAAAGATTACTATAATTTATTTATAGATTGGGAAATGAAGACTAAGAATAGTGAGAAAATTTATAGATGAAAATTTCAGCAAAATTCAAATCATTTTTCAATATATTTTTGCTTTTATTTGTTTTGATAGCGATTTTTAGCACAAATATTTTTGCAAACCAGGATTCTAACTCTGAAAATATAACTACAGTTTCAGAATCTATCTATCTTTATCTTTCTTCAGATGAACTGGCATTGCTAATTACATATTCTTCATATGAGGAACTTGTGAAGATGGCTCAATCCTTAAATATAAAGGTTGAAGATCAAAGTCCCATTGAAAATATAAGAAAACTTCTCTATGAGTACTTTGGATTTAAGGAACAGGTACCGCAAAGTTCCGGGCAAACTATCTATATAAAAAGCTCTGATATAGTAAATATAACCGATGATGGAAAGATTATTGAACTTCGAGGAAATAACTTTATAATTCTGGGTAGTTATATATTCAAAGCAGATAGGATAATCTATTATGTTGATGAAGAAGTTTTTTATGGTTATGGGAATGTATATTTTAAATCTGGTTCTATGGTAGCAACATGTGAGAGTCTTGAATACTCCATAAAAAAAATGAATGGTACCTTTAAAAAAATTAAGCTTACAGTAAGTGGTTATATCATATACTCAGAACTTGGTTATATAGCAGCAAATGAAATTTTTACGACCGATTTTGCGAGGGTCACCATGTGTAATGAAGTAGATCCTCACTACTATCTAAATGTTAGAAAAGTTCTTTATTCAGAGTCAATAATATACTTTTATGATATAGAGTTTGTTATAGGAGAAACTTCAGTTGCTTATTTTCCTCTTTATATCTCTTATGAAAAGGGATATCAAAATCTTTTTTTATTTGGTTTGGATTATGGCAAACGTGAAGGCTTCATGATATTTGATACGATTTCAGGCAAAAATTATGATTTTTTTATCGATATCTATCAAAGACTTGGTATATTTTCAGGATTTAATTTTGATTTAATCAATAAAGACAATAATTTAAACTTAAGTATAAGGTGTGGAGTAGCGATAAGTCCAGATCTATTTTATGATGGCACTTATGATATATGGAGTATAATACCAACAAATTCAGAATTTACTCTTGATAATATCAACTTTAGAGCGGGGTTGGAAGGAACTTTTAAATACAAATTTTTTAATCTTATAAATTCTACATTCTCATTTGCTTATTATACAGATCCATATTTTAAATATGATTATTTTGAAAGGGAAAGATTTTTAAGATTTAAGATAGATCAATTTACATCTTTCTATTGGCCAAATATATACCCTTCAGTTCTATCAAGCTTCCAGGAATCTTTTAATGCACGTTTTAGTCTATTAAGACAATCTTTTAATATCTCATCTTCAATGAATTTTGCATACACAAACTCTGATGATATTGATGCAACTTATTTATATTCACCAAAATACTATTACTATTATTTAAGTTCACTAAAGTGGTATTCCTTTTCTTTATCTGGTAATATTTTATCATTCTCAGAAAAATGGATTAGCTTTTCACTTTCTCAAAGTTCAGCTTCTTCTTATAACTCATATTACAAGCCGAGTTCTGAGATAACCAAGAATGTTCTTTATTTATTATCAACTATTTCTCCGGTATTAAGTATAAATCTTTATCCTTTTAATTATTCATTTTCATCATCAAATTCATTTACCTATACTAATACAGATAATATTACCTCAACTGATCAGGAGATGTTCTTTTCTAGCAGTATTTCAAACACAATATCATTTAATTTGAAATATTTCAAACTTTCTTTAGGAATCTATCAAAGTTATAGAAATTCTATAATAGAACCTCTTGATTTTGGATGGCTTTCAAACTATGCAAATCTATCTCTTTCTTTTACACCTTTTTCATCTTTAAGTTTGACTATTTCTACTAAGTATAATTTTCTGGATTTAACAACTCAAAATCTATGGGAGCTAAATGAAGAAAATCTTGAAACAATAAGATCAGCAATAAGTTATAGTTCAACATACTTTAGTATAAACATGAATTCTGTATATAACATCAACACCGGAGTGTTTAATTCGCACTATTTGAGTTCTACAGTATCTTTGCCAAAACTGACAATATTCTCTCTTATACTCAATTTTTACAACAGGGTTGGTATCTCTCTTGATAATGCGAATTTTTTTAATTCAACCTTTCAGAATAACTTTGGTTTAAATATTATACTTGAAGATAAATTTATTTTCAATATGCAAATAAATTCTCAAAATTTATATATTTACAGGTATAACGATTTTTCAGAAGCATTTCTGGATCTTATGGATTCATTCAATTTTTTTGATATAAATGCCAGATTGAAGTCATATTTCGATCTTCAGTCTATCTCCATCACACTACAAAGGCAACTTCACGATATGATTATAAGGTTTAGCATTGTGGGATCTTTTGTTTTATCTTCAGATCAAACAGAGTATAACTTTGTTTTAAGTTATTCATTTTCTATAGTTTCAATTTTTCTTGCTGGTTATGAATACGATGATACCTGGGAGAGTTACTTTTAAATATAATTTTTGGTTTTTCTGTTCAATGAGAGTTTTTTAGACTCTTCTTAGTTTTTATTTGCATAGCTTAGCCATGTAAAATACAGTTTGTCAAATCTAAAATAAGTTAAAAAATAAAGTTTGTGATAAAAATAAATTAGTAAAATTTTAAGTCCTTTTCTGTGGAGTTATTTTTAATGGTTAGATTGAAAAAATTATATATATATGGATTTAAATCTTTTGCAGATAAGAGTGAGTTCATATTCGAGCATAATATTACAGCTATTGTAGGTCCAAATGGTTGTGGAAAGTCTAATATTGTCGATGCAATAAACTGGGTTTTTCAAAATTATGGACTAAGAAATCTCAGAGCTAACGAAAAGCAGGATCTTATATTTAAAGGTAATGATTATAAGCCTGCAGCAGGATTTGCAGAAGTTGAGATTTTTTTTGGTGTTTATGATAAAGCAGAAGAAAATTTCATTGAAAAGGAAGAATTTTCCATAAAAAAAAGAATGTATCCTTCAGGTGAGGTTGTTTATTATATAAATAAAACTGAATGTCGTCCGAAAGATATTCAGGATATTTTAAATAAATATTCAATTGCTTCTTTAGATTATTCGATAATCGCTCAGGGCTCTGTATCTAAACTTATTTCTATGAGACCGGAAGAAAGAGTCGAGATGATAGAAACTGCTGCTGGATTGAAGCAGATCAAACAGGATAGAACAAAAGCCATAAATGAACTTCAAAAGGTAGAAGAGAATCTTAAATCGATCTCTCTGCTGGCTATCGAAATCGAAGAAGAAGCAAAAAGACTTGAAGTTCAGGCTAAAAAAGCAATTGAGTACAAAAATTCAGCCAATATCCTCGAATTTTCCGAGCAAGCTCTCCATATACTAAAATATAAAAAATTGCTTCAAAATTTAAGCAAACTTGAAACTGATTTTAACGAAAGCAATATTATATATTCAGACCTCGAGAACCAATCAAAACAGCTAGATGAAGAGAATAGACAATATCAAAATGAAATAAGGGAACTACAGGCTAAAATTGATGAAAAGAAAGAAAATATATACAAAATTGATTCCGAAATATCCGTTATTGAACAAACTATTGCTTTGTCTCAAAAAAGATATGAAGAGTTAACCGAAGAGCAAAAAAAGAAGGACTCAGATCTTAATTTTTTTCAAAATAGGTTACAGAAACTTGATGAATTTTTAAGGTTTTCGCTGGATGAACTTCAAACAGAGTATGAACAGCTCACATCGCAGAATGACGAACTTGAACTTAAATTATCGGATATTAATCTACAACTTTCAGAATATCAGGATAAAATAAAAAAGTTAAATTCCGAGATAGATAAACTATCTGTTGAATTAAAGGATAATTATAAGAAACAGGAAAAGTTTGTTGCAGATGAACTTCAATCTCTTTTTTCGAGCCTATATAATATTAAATATAGAATTGGTGAGATCTCGGTTAATCTTAATCAAACTCAAAATGTATTATTACAGGATAAAACAAAATTATCCGGTATAATAAATAGAATTGACGATTTTTTGAAATATATAGAATCCCAGGATATAGAAAGTATTAAAAAAAACCTTACCACTGCGAAAGAAGAGATAATAGGTTTCTTTGAAGACCTCAAAGATTTTGAACAGACCCTTGGCTTATTAAATATAAAGTATAAAGAGTTTGAAGATCTTTTATTTGGTAAAGACACCTTGTTTTCAAGGTATCAACAGTATCAAAATGCCATAGAACTAATAAATGAGCAGCTTGACACAAAAAAGGAGAACAAGGAAGACTTGCAAAAATTCCTGGATTCTATTAACCAAACTCAGCAAACAATTCTGAAAAAGAAGATTGAACTTCAGAGAAAAATTTCAGCCCTGGAAGAAAACATAAAAAATGCACGGCAAAATAAGAAAAGATATGAAAATGAAAAGGTCGAGGTAGCTTTCAATATTAAACAAAAAGAAGAAGAGATAAAATTAAATAACAGTGCCATGGAAAAGATAAAACAGGATGCATTATCTCTTATGGAAAAGAGAGATGGCTTATTTAAAACAAAGAAAGAGCAAGCTTTAGAGATAAACAGGATTGATGAAGAGGTTAAGAGTATATATAAAAAATTAGATGATCTTGCAAATCAAAATGAGATGTTAATAAGGAAAAAATATGAGGTTGTTAAATTAAAGGAAAATTATTCTATTTCAAGAGCAAAAATCGAAACAGAACTTGATACAATTCGGAATCTTTTCTTTGAATCTTACAGGATAGTTTTGAATGAACAGATGATAGAAGATAGAAAATATGATGGCTTGAAGGAGTCAGAGCTTAGAAATAACATTATAAATGCCAGGAAAAGTATTGATGAGATCGGGCAAACAAATTTTCTTGCCATTACAGAGTATGAAGAGGCTAAAAAAAGACTTGATTTTATAAATAAACAGAGGGAAGACATCTTAAACTCAAAAGAAAAGTTAAATATTTTGATAGAAACACTCGATAAAAATCTTAACTCAAAATTTCTTGAAGCTTTTAATACAATAAATGAAAATTTTTCAAATATCTTTAAAGAGGTTTTTAGAGGCGGTAATGCACAGATGGTTCTTACAAAACCAGATGACTTTATGAATACAGGCATAGAGATAGTTATCCAGCCACCAGGAAAAAATATTACAAATATATCTTTGTTAAGTGGAGGAGAAACGGCTCTTTCTGCTCTTGCACTTTTATTTGCCTTTTTTTTGTATAAACCTTCCTGCTTTTGTATTCTTGATGAAGTTGATGCTCCATTTGATGAAAACAATATTAACCTTTTAAAAAGACTTATTTTGAGATTTGCAAAAGACACTCAGTTTTTCATCATCTCACACAATAGACTGACTCTTGAAATAGCCGATATTTTATATGGTGTAACGATGGAAAAGGATGGTATCTCCAAAATTTTATCAGTTAAGCTTGAAGATGCTACGGTCGAAAGTCCAAAATAAAACCATCCAGGTAAAAAGTCTAACTTAACTAGCAGGGATAAAAATTATGCAGAAAAAGATAGAAAAAATTTTAAAATTTATTTTTCCAGATGAAAAAATTGCAGTTATTACTGTTTTAATAGCCATTTTTCTTATAATTACAGTTGCTCTTTCTACTTTTTTAATAGTTTCAAATAAGCAAAAAGCTAAAAAATATGCTGAAGAGCAAATGAAAACAAAAACTGAAACACACTTACAACTTTTGACTCCTCATATAGAATTTTCTTCCGATTTAATCCCAAAGTCCAGTATAGATCTTGATATAAAATCATTTATTGAGGAATCAAACTTTGCTGAATTTATGCGATTCAGGCAATTTGCTGATTATACAAAATATATTTGTCCTTTGACTGTTTACGAAAAAAAGATAGATGAATTTTTTAAATAATCTAAGGATCTTTGATAAATAAAAAAGTATATTTAACAAATTTATAGCGCTCTTGAAATAAGGCATAAATTTAAAAAAACTATCTAACAAATAGATGCAGGAGAGCGTAAACCGCCTTGAAAAGGCTTTAATTGCACTAACAAACCTTGAAAATATGGCTGGTTATAAAAATGCAGGAACAAGTATAACAGCTTTTGCTCAGTGTATGAGCGATGCTGCAATGGAATTAATTGAACAGGCAGGAGTAACGCTTATATTTACAGGAGCTTTAATTGTAGTAAAAGATCCATTGGGGAAAATAATATCTGCTCTTGGAGCTACTTATTCAATATATAAAATTTTTGATGCTTATAAAAAAGGTCTTTTATAATTAAATACTTGCTGAAGAGAAGAAAATTTCTCTTCAGCTTTAAAATATAAAAAGGTTATGAAATGCTTTCAATATCTTATTTTTTATTTATTATTCCAGTATTGTTAACATTAGTTATTAAATTTAATAAAAAAAACTATTTTTTTAATTATCTACTATTTTTTAGTATATTAATAATTTTCTATATTTTTTTCATAAAATATTCTAATGGTGAAGGAATTATTGGCTTATGTCTCAATTCATTATTTAATAAATATCATAAATGTTTTAATATTATTTTCCAGATTTTATTTTTCATAAAATAATTTAATTAAAAGCTCTTCTGATTCTCTTTTACTTTTTTAAAATTGCATGCTATAATCTCTAAGGTTATTCATAGCATTTTTCTATTCTTTCGTTTTTGGTTTTTACAAATTAAATTTTATGAAAAAAAATATCAAAATTATCTTTGTTATTTTTATTGTATCCATTTTTTTTATATCAAACCAAAATTCATCCAGTATTATTGAAAAAACCGTTTCTCTTTCCTCAATATTTACTTTAGAGTTTGAAACAAATTCCTGGATTATTCAGAGTCTTGATAAAGATTTTTTGTTGCTTGTCTCTAAAGATATTAGCTCTGACACTGTTATTTTTCATTTTAAACCAAAAAAAACCGGGCAAACTAAACTTGTATTTTATAATCTTTTAAAGAAAGGAACGAGATCATTTAATATAACCATTTCTGAAAATCTTAATTTTCCAGCTGGTTTTTCAACAAACTATACAAATCAAACAGAAACAACAGTTGAACCATCATATTTTGATATCGCTTTTTATCTTTTTGCAAATGGTATGTACGATGATGCAATAACTTATTTTATCAAGGGAAAAGAACTTGATTCAGAGTCTTATGCCAGATTAGGTGAGCAAAGGGTTTGTTATTATCTTGGTATATGTTATTTCAATAAACAGCAGTATCCTGTTGCATCTACATATTTTGCGATATCGAAATCTTCAGATAATAAAGAGATTAAGTATTATTCATACTATTATATGGCCAAGACGCAACTTGCTCTTGGCAATAATGATCTTGCAAAGGATAATCTTCTATTTTTAATATACCAGCTTAATAAGGAAGATTCTCTATATGACAACGCATATTTTCTGCTATCCTCAATATATTTTGATGAAAAAAAATATGAATATATTATAACTCTTTTGCTATCAAGATATGAAATTTTTTCAAAATCTATATTTTTAGATTATTTTTCATACTACCTTGCTATAGCATACTATGCTGGGCGCAATGATTACAATAACTCCTACTATTACCTATGCAAGATAACAAGTTCTGACTTTGAATTTTATAAAAATGCCATGGATTTAAAAAAACTTATTGAAACTAATTTTATAGATTTTCATTGAATGAATCGAGTTTTCCATAATTATTTTTTTATTCAAGTTTCATTTTCTTTTTTATTTGACTGCTTTTATTTTTAATTTTTTAATGATCTTATCAAATAGTTATGTGAGGTAAATTTTATAAATATCTATTAGTCTTTTATTTAATATTTTTTTAGATATTTTATCGCTCTTCGCTTTTGTAACAGTCAAAAGCCGAAAGTCTGGAAAAAGAAAAAAAATAGATAAAAAAAGTGCAGATAAAGAAAAAGACCGACATGTAATCTTAAAATTTTTTAAAAAAACAAATTCGATAAATAGGAGAACTACATGCTTGAATCTATTGCTAAAGGGTTTGATAAAATTCTTACAGAGGTATTTAAAAAAGGGCTTATAACTGAATCAAATATCAAAGAAGTTTTACCTGAGCTTAAAAAAATACTCATAGAAGCAGATGTAAATTATGAAGTTGTAGATATTTTCCTGCAGAATGTTGAAAAAAAGGCAATAGGACAGCAGATAACAAAAGGTGTATCAGCAAGAGAAAAATTTATCAAAATTGTTTTTGATGAACTTGTTTATTTTCTTGGTGAAGGGAAAAAAGAGCTTAAAATAAAATCAAAGGGAAATAGATCTGTCATTCTTTTAGCCGGGTTACAGGGTTCAGGAAAAACGACGACAGCAGCTAAGTTAGCAAAGTTTTATAAAGGGCAGAAATTTCCTTTGCTCGTAGCAGCTGATATATATCGACCAGCTGCTATAGAGCAGCTTCAAATACTTGGAGCTCAGATAGGTGTTGAGGTTTTTACTCAGTCAAAAAAACCAGCGGATAAAATAGTTAAAGAGGCTTTAAACTATGCTGACTCTAAAGGTCTGGATCTTGTTATAATAGACACTGCAGGAAGATTACAGGTCGAAAAGGAACTGATGGATGAGTTAAAATTGATCGCAAATGTTTCCAGACCAGATGAGAGTCTTCTGGTTGTTGATTCCATGATGGGGCAGGTTGCTGCAGAAGTTGCCAGGGAATTTACAAAGTATATTAAGCTTTCAGGTGTTATATTAACAAAGTTTGATTCTGACACAAAAGGTGGAGCCGCTCTTTCTGTTAAGCATATAGCAAATGTTCCAATAATCTTTTCGACCTCAGGAGAACAACTTGACGCTATCGATTATTTTTACCCGGACCGCATCGCACAAAGAATGATAGGTATGGGTGATATTTTAAGTTTAGTAGAGAAAGCACAGAAGCAGTTTTCCGAAGAGGAGGCTGAGAAACTCGCAGAAAGATTGGAAAAAAGCAAGTTTGATTTTAATGATATGCTTACACAGATTGAAGCTATTTCAAAAATGGGAGGATTTGATTCGGTTTTGCAGATGATACCAGCTGGTCAAAAGATAAATCAGAATAAAGTTGCAATGCAGGTTAAAAGGTTTGCAAATTATAAGGTCATAATTCAATCCATGACAAAAAAAGAGAGAAATAATCCTCTACTTATTAACAATGCCTCAAGAAGAAAAAGAATAGCAAAAGGTTCGGGAACTAAACTTATAGATGTTTTGCAGCTTATGAAAGATTATGATAATATGAAAAAGATGATACAAAAAACAAAAGGTGGAAAAATTAATCCTGAAATGCTTGGACTTGACCCGGAAACTTTGAAAAACCTCAAACTGTAGTTAATAATTATCAATATATAACTTACAATATGTAAATAACTATGTAAATAACTATGTAAATAACTATGTAAATAACTATGTAAATAACTATGTAAATAACTATGTAAATAACTATGTAAATAACTATGTAAATAACCGTAGTATTTAGTTTGAAATAATATTCTATTTTGAAAGTTTTCAATCAAAATTGGATATAATCTGAAAAAAAAGTAAAATGTGATATTAAAAACCTCTTTAAAACTTTAAACCATGGAATAAAATAATTGACATATAAATAAGCATTATGTAAAAAAAACTAATAGCTTTAGTTTATAGTTTTTAAGATAATAAACATATAAATAATACTTGATATGGATAAAAAGTGCTGAAAATCCTTGATCTAACGGTTGAAGATATGGTTCAATATAATCGGATTAAAAATAATTCTATTTAATAATCTGTGAATAGCCTGTGAATAAAAAATGTTGTTACCTGAAAAACTTAAAATTTTGCAATTTTTACTTTTTAAACCTGCTGGAAACCTTTATTGACAATGGATAAAATAATTAACTTTTATTTTTGATATATTTTTCATTTTACTAACTGTGAATAAATTGTGAAAAATAACTATTTAATTACAAATTTTAATAAAGTTTTTTTTAACGATAAAACTTTGTATTGAACCTTTGTTTGATAAAAGAGGGGAAAAAGAATGGGAATCCGTTATAGCGAAAAAGTTGAAGATATACTTGTAGAAAAAGAAAGATTTCGTTTACAAAGAATTGCGTCTGTTATGAATGCAAGGATGAAGATTATTTATGAAATACGAAGTTACTTGCTGAATGAGGGGTTTCTCGAAGTAGAAACTCCAATAAGAGTTGTTGCTCCTGCTCCAGAGTCAAATATCGAGACGTTTCGTAGTGAAGAGCGCTTCTTGATAGCATCGCCCGAGCTACAGATGAAGATACTCGTTATGGCTGGCTACAAAAAAATCTTTCAATTTGTTCATTGTTTTCGAAAAGAAAATCTGTCTGAAACACATGAGACAGAGTTCACTATGCTTGAGTGGTATCGAACTTCTGCCAGGATAGAAAATCTTATGGAAGACATCGAAAATTTTACCAGAAGGTCGATAAAAGAGTTAATTAAACTAGTAAATGAAAATACGGATTTTTACGGTGGTGAGATAGACATAGAGAAACTTTTGAAGATAGAGCAAGATTTAAAAAAACCCTTTGAAATTTTTAAGATAAGGGATCTTTATAAAAAACTTGCTGGATGGGACCCGATCACCACAATTGACCCTTCAAGATTTGATAAGGATATGATACAGATAATCGAACCTTTTTTAAAGGATAAACCAGCAGCATTCATCTATGGGTACCCAGAGTATCAAGCTTCGCTTGCAAGACTTTCAGAAGATGACCAGCAAGTCGCACAGAGATTTGAGTTTTATATGTATGGGGTTGAAATTGCAAATGGATTTGATGAACTTACCGATGGAGAGCTTCAGGAGAAAAGATTCATAGAGGAAAGCATAATACGTGCACAAAAAGGAATGAATGAATATCCACTTGATGCACATTTTTTAGTTCATCTTAAAAAGGGAATGCCCCAGACTTCTGGCATTGCTCTTGGAGTTGATAGATTTGTCATGATTCTACTCTCAAAAAACAATATTAAAGATGTTATATTGTTTCCAGATGGCTTTTTTTAGCTCAATTTTTTAACTCAAGGTGATTTTTTGACTAAAGATGTTTTTTTAAACATCGATATTACCAGTATGCCCGCTGGATCTCGGTTAAACCCCATGCATTGGTGAACTCTACCTCTTTTTTACCACCTACATTTATTTTGCCCGAAAATGTTCCGAGAAATTGGCGAAAATATATTTTTAAGGCCAGTGCATTGATTTTCTGAACTCTTATCTTTACAGGATTGAATTCTAAATTTATCGATTTTTCTTTATTGAAAATATACCACTTTTTTTCCGGATCATTTTTCTCAAAAGAAAATATTACCTGATCAAGTTTAAACATCGCATCACCAATCCAGATAGCATTTTCTGTTGTGTATGTTTCGTTGATAAAGGATGCAAGGTTTGCACCGATAGAAAGATTAAGTTCAGCATCAACGGCCGAAAAAGCAGCCCAATGCCAGTTAGTCATCCTTTTCATATAACCCATAGAAAGATCATATATAAGAGAACATTTGTTTAACTGGGGATGAATAGTTTCGTTTTCTACTTTTATCTTTAAAAGATCTGGCTTTATCGATGTACATTTTTCTGTAAAAGTCCAGCAGTTAATACCATTTGGAGCACAGACTCTTAATGGATTATTTGTTTTCATACCATAGAAAAAGCTTGATTCCAGTTGACAAAAGCCGGGAAAATCTATAGAAATGTTGAGAATAGATTTTTCGAAATCCTTTGAAATGATTAATTTTTCTTTTTTTGTTTTATAGTTGATAAGGTAATTATCTGGATTTACTGGAAAATCAAGGTTCATATGTCCTGGCATCTTTCTTTCGATCTGTATGAATTTTTTTGTTTGTACGCTGTATGTGAAGGCAAAAATATCTGCTAAATAAGTAAGATCAACTATCCCGACACCGATAAGGTGTGTATCCGTCACAAACATAAAGAAATGAAACTTATGAAACCTGAAGTTTTTTAAGAAACCATGAATTGGTTTATCAAAAAAATCTTTTAATATATAATCTTTATAGTTCAGGTTGATAGATGAATTGATCTCGCCAAAGTATACTGAATTTGTCTCTTTATCGATTAAGTCCAACATTTATTTCCCTTTATTTATCTTTTCTCTATCAAATATATCGTTTATTTATCGATTAAATTTAGAAATTACATGCTATTTTATCTGAAAGATTATTTTGCCGCTCTTCGCTAGTTTGTATGGCTAAACCATACAAAGAAAAACTACGAAGAGCTTAAAAAGTATGCATTAAGAGCAAATATCTTATTTTTTTGAGATAACATCTGGAAGCGTTATTATTGCTATAATAGAGCTAAAAAGACAACCTGAAGCCCCTAACAAAAAAACCCATTTTTTTGAAATATTCCAAAGAATACCTATCAATAAAGGTGCTACAAAACTTAATGCATTATCAATAGATGAAAGGAATCCCTGAACAACAATACCTTTTTTATCTTGAAAACAATCATATAGGTATGCAAATGATGAAGGTGCAAATGCATCCTTAATCATAGTGCAAACTATGCCAGCGATAAATAAATAAGTATTAGTAGTAAAAGCAAAAATAAGAGCCGGTATAATATCAAAAGCATTGTCAAAAACAAACAGCCATTTTCTGTTTATGAAATCAGAGACATTACCTATTAATATTGCAACAATAGAGTTAACTAATGTAATAGCTCCAAACATAGATAATATTTTAGGAACAGATATTCCTATTGAAGTTCCTAATAGAGGCAGGAAAAAAAGCGATGTCGTATAAATTGTTGAACCAAAACCAACTAAAAGAAATCCCCAAAAATATTTATTTTTAATTACACTTAAAAATTGATTTTTATCTTTTTTATCATCACCATTTGATTGCCTGGATATAGTTTCTTCTTTTGTTTGAACTTTTGCAATATTTTTATCAGTTCTTTTAATTAAAAACATAGGAATAAAAAAGATAAAACTAAAACCAAAAAATAAAACTGAAACATTTGTTTTTGAAGTTATGATGCTTCCTAAAAACATGCCTATTGAAATTGAACCAAACAAGAACAAATCTCTAATGGCAAAATATTTACCTCTTGAATCCGATTCTATTGAATAATTTATTGCATTTCCATAAGAATAATTAAAAACAGTTCTACTGATCATTATCATAAGACATGCCGGGTAAACTGTATATATGCATGATGGTAAGCATCCTGCTAAAATTGCTCCAAAAAAACCTATTAACATAGCTATCATACCAAATAGCATCGAGCTAAATCTATGAGCCATATAAGCAATAAATGATGGAAGAATAATGTTAATGATGCTATTAGTCGACAAAAATGCACCATAGATATTACCATGAAATCCATAATGCTCAAATAAAAGAGGTATTGAAGTTTCCAGAGGACCATTTGCCAGGAAAAATGAGAAATAGATAAAGTAAATTATAAAAAATTTTTTGTTAATAACTTTTTTGTAACTTGAAAAAAATCTATTAAAACTAGCCATAACGATTTGAATTAAAACCTATTTAGTAATATTCACAAGCTAAAAATTAGTATTTATTAAAAAAATGATGAGTTTATCTAAGCACTTAATTTTATACACAGGATTTTATAGGATTTCTATTGACTTGATTCAAAAATCTAATATCTTTTCTTTAATATTTTTGGTTTTTAAAGAGGTAAAATCTATGGAAGGTTATCCACACCAGGAAATTGAAAAAAAATGGCAGGAATTCTGGGAAAAAAATGAATCAAACAGAGTAACTGAGGATTTATCGTTTCCAAAGGAAAAGAGGTTATATATTCTCGATATGTTCCCTTATCCTTCCGGAGAAGGTTTACATGTTGGGCATCCAGAAGGATATACTGCCACAGATATTTTATCTCGTTATTATAGGTTAAATGGGTACAATGTTTTACATCCTATGGGGTGGGATGCTTTTGGCCTTCCTGCAGAAAACTATGCGATAAAGACAAAGATTCATCCATCTATAACAACTCAAAAAAATATAAATACCTTTACACGTCAGATTAAGTCATTGGGTTTTTCATATGACTGGTCAAGAACTTTTAGTACAACTGATCCGGAATATTTCAAGTGGACACAGTGGATATTTTTAAAGTTTTTTGAAAAAGGCCTGGCTTACAAGTCTAAAGCTCCCATTAACTACTGTCCGAGTTGTAAAACTGGTGTCGCAAACGAGGAAGTCGTAAATGGCTGCTGTGAACGTTGTGGAACGCCAGTTGAGCGAAGACTTATTGATCAATGGCTTTTAAAGATTACAGCTTATGCAGATAGGCTTTTAGATGATCTTGAACTGGTTGACTGGCCAGACGATATAAAAACCATGCAGAAAAACTGGATAGGTCGTTCAGAAGGTGCCAATATAATATTTGATATTGACAAATTTAACGAGAGGATAGAGGTTTTTACAACAAGAGCAGATACAATTTTTGGTGCAACCTATCTTGTTCTTGCACCTGAGCATCCTCTTGTTGATAAGATTACGACTTCTGGACAAAAAAAAGAAGTTTTGGATTATAAGCAAAAGACTTTGAACAAATCGGACCTCGAAAGAACCAGCCTTAATAAGGAAAAAACAGGAGCTTTTACCGGTTCTTATGCTATTCATCCTTTATCTGGTAAGTTACTTCCTATCTATATTTCAGATTATATTCTTATGCACTATGGGACTGGAGCGATAATGGCAGTTCCAGCTCATGATGAAAGGGACTTCGATTTTGCCAGTAAATTTAGGCTTCCTATAGTCCAGGTTGTGGCTCCAGAAAGAGATATGGCTATTTCTCTTGATAAACCTTATGTTGAAGATGGATATTCTATTAACTCGGCACAGTTTAGTGGTCTTCCTACCTCAAAGTGTGCTGAAAGAATAATAGAAGAGCTTGAACGAATGAAGAAAGGAAAAAGGGCTGTAACATATAAACTTCGCGATTGGATATTTTCAAGACAGAGATATTGGGGAGAGCCTATACCGATAATAAATTGTCCAGACTGTGGCCATGTTCCATTAAAATATGAGCAACTCCCTTTATTACTTCCTCTCATTGATTCATACGAACCAGCTGGGGATGGAACCTCACCACTTTCAAAGGTAACAAGCTGGGTAAATGTAAAATGTCCCAAATGTGGAGCTGATGCTAAAAGAGAAACAAACACCATGCCTAACTGGGCAGGAAGTTGCTGGTATTACTTAAGATACACTGATCCACATAATGATAAAGAGTTTGCCAGCATTGAAAAACAGAGTTACTGGATGCCTGTTGATATATATGTTGGTGGTAAAGAGCATGCTGTTTTGCACCTTCTTTATGCTAGATTCTGGCATAAATTTTTGTTTGATCTTGGTCTGGTAACAACTGCAGAGCCATTTATGAAACTTAGAAATCAGGGATTAATACTTGGAGAAAATAATCAAAGGATGAGTAAATCACGTGGAAATGTTATAAATCCTGATGATATTGTTAAAGAATTTGGTGCAGATACATTTAGAATGTACGAGATGTTTATGGGACCTTTAGAGACATCAAAACCCTGGAATAAAAATTCTATAGGAGGCATAAGAAGATTTCTTGATCGAATCTATGACTATTTTACATCTGTATCACTCGATGCGGAATCACTACCACCTGATATTGATAGACTTTTACATAAAACCATAAAAAAGGTTGGAGAAGATATAGAAACCATTAGTGCATATAACACAGCAATATCAGCCCTTATGATACTTTTGAACGAACTTCAAAATCTCGAAAGTATACCGCGAAAAGTTGCTCAAAGCTATATTGTTATGCTTTCTGTTTTTGCACCACACATTGCTGAGGAATTGTGGGGAACTGTTGGTGATGGAAAACCTATATTTTTAAAACCAGGTGAGCGAGAAGTTTTGTGGCCATCTTATGATGAAAGAAGGATAAAAGATGAAACAGTTACTTATGCAATAATGATATCTGGTAAAAAAAGAGCTACAATAGAAATGCCAGCAGGAGCAAACAGGCAAGATGTGGAAAATGAGGCAAAGAAGTTACCCATGGTTCAAAAATATCTTGAAAATGCCCACATAAAAACTATTATATTTGTTCAGGATAAAATAATTAATTTTGTATTATAACAACAGTTTAAAGTGTAACAGTCCAAATTCTAAAGTTGAAAGTCAAGAAAAAAACTTTATTATACAAAAGTCGAAAGTTAAAGAAAAAAGATTTTTTCTATTCTCTCCATTTACCGCCGTGTACGCCTTTATATAAAGGTCTTGGAATGTAATGGGTATGCAGATATCTTTTAGCCTTATCAGATTGGGGTTTTTCAAGAAATTCTTCGTATAGCTTTTTTATAGAAGGGTTGTTATGAGATTCTCTATGGGGAAGGCTTTTATCTTCTTGATAGAGTGATTGAGCCCTGATTTCACGTTTTTTGATAGTTGAACCATATGGTTGGCCACCACCACCAACACAACCGCCAAAACATGCCATAACTTCGATAAAGTGATATGGCATTTCAAGATTATTTTGTTTAGCCTGCTGAACTTTTTTCAATATCTTCTCAACATTTGAAAGTCCTGATGCTACAGCTATCCTTACCTTTTTCCCGGCTATATCTAGTTCTCCTTCCTTAACTCCTCTTGTACCTCTGGTAAATGGGATATCAGGGTTGGATAGTTCTCTACCAGTTATAAAATAGAACGCGGTTCTTAAAGCTGCTTCCATAACTCCACCAGATGCTCCAAAAATGGTGCCTGCTCCAGAGTACTCTCCAAGGGGGCTGTCAGCCTGGCTATCTTCTAAAGAGGCTAAATCTATCCCAACGGATTTAATCATACGAGCAAATTCTCGTGTAGTTATGGTTACATCAACGTCTTTATAACCTGAAGCATACATCTCTTCCATTCTATCTATCTCATATTTTTTTGCAGTGCAGGGCATTATAGATACAAGAAAAATCTTTTTTGGATCTATCCCCATCTTTGAAGCCCAATATGTCTTTACCATGGTTCCAAGCATCTGGTGGGGAGACTTTGAAGTAGAAAAGTGCTCTATAAGATCGGGGAAAAATTTCTCAAGGTAATCGACCCATGATGGGCAACAGGTAGTTATAAGAGGGAGTTCTTCACTTCTCTCTTTGAAAATATGAGCAAATTCGGTGGCTTCTTCCATAATAGTAAGGTCAGCTCCAAAGTTTGTATCAAAAACATATTTAAATCCAAGTTTTCTTAAAGCAGTATACATCTTCTTAACGACATTCGTACCAGTTGGAAGGCCAAACTCTTCTCCAAGAGCAACTCTGACGGCTGGTGCTTCCTGTGCAACTACTATAAGATCTGGATTGTTCAAGGCTTCCCATACTTTTTCTGTATCATCTTTTTCAATAATTGCACCAACGGGGCAATGCGCTGAGCATTGTCCACATTTAACACATTCAGACTCATTAAGGACTCTTTCCATAGTAGGTCCAACGAATGATGAAAATCCTCTATAGCTTACTTCGAGAGCATGGACATTTTGTATGTTTTGACAAACATATGTGCATCTTCCGCACTGAATACAATATGTTGGTCTTAAAATAATTGAAGTTGAAGAATCGTCTACCTTTGTAACTGTTCGATCTATATGATCATATGTAATATTTCTTAAATTCAGCGATGCAGCAACTTTTTGTAACTCACAGAATCCATTTTTAGGGCAGTATAGACAATCATTTGGGTGATTTGAGAGTAAAAGTTCTACTACTGTTTTTCTAGCCCGGAATAATGCTGGTGTATTAGTGAAGACTTCCATCCCTTCACTAACAGGTGTTGAACAGGATCTTACAGTTTTTCCACCTTTCTGTTCAACTACACAGAGTCCACAATGACCAGTAGGGGGTAAATCTTCATGATAACAAAGTGTAGGAATATTTATACCAAATTTCCTGGCTGCTTGTAAGATGGTTGTCCCATTTTCTACTTCTATTTGTTTATTATTAATGGATAATTTAACCATTTTGCCTCCTAATTCTATCTATTAAAGACTATAAAATTTTGTGAAAAACTTTAGCTAATATTATATAAAGATAATTTTACCTTAAAACAATGATTTAATAGGTAAAAAAGTCAATAAAAAATTTTATATATTTTATTGAATCCCGATGGCTGCAAATATCTAACTGAATGACAAACAAAATTGTGATGTTGATGCATGTCAAAAAATTTGCAGATAAAACATAGATCAGAAATATAAAATATTCCAGAATATCGGTTTATTATTACTATAAATGAAGAGAAATAATAGGCAAAATAATTGGTTTTGCTTTTCTTAACAATTTTTCCAATAAGTTGTCAGCTGCAATTATGTGAGCTCGACTTCGATGAAGGAACACTTGAATATGAACTCGAAGAGGTCAGGTACAAGTATAATCTTCCAGCTATTACTGTGGCTGTTAAAAATAATGATGAACCGCCTGTTTTTTGTTCTATAGGTTATAGAAATGTAAAAGATGATGATAACTATGTTACAAATAATGATAAATGGCACATTAGTTCAATAGCAAAATCTATGACAGCTACATTGACAGCTAAACTTATAGAAATAAATCCATCTTTAAGTTGGGATCTAAAGTTGATAGATGTATTTCCAGAACTTTGAGGGCAAATCAACTCTGCTTATGAAGATGTGACATTTGCTGAACTTTTATTTCATAAAGCCGGGATGATGAGTGATTTAACAACCTTACCTGATTGGGTTAGTTATTTTACGGATAGCTCATCATTAAAAGAACAAAGATATGAGTTAATTGAAGAAATATTGAAAAAACTACCAGAAGGCGCAAAGGGAAGATATTTATATGGATGAAATATTGTCAGTTGCATGGAATTTTTAATTGAAAATAGATAGAATATGGTTAATATTGATGACAGGCTAGTAAATATTGATGCAGCTAAAAATGCTGGAATAAACTCTTATCATTTTTTAGTTTACCTAAAAATTTATTTTAGTTGACAGATTTTTAAAAATTTACTATCTTAATATTGTTAATTGATAATAAACATCCATTTTCTGGGGGTGAAAATGGTTTCGACTACCTGGGGATGTTTCTTGCTGCATGCAGACCAGCTGAAAGTCTTAAAACCTTAGCAAACTAAGAACTGACAACAGTTCACTTGCTTTTGCTGCATAATTTTTATGTAGCAGGGAAAACTCTCCTTACTCCTGGGGTGAGCATTTCCCACGATTACAGGGGAAACTTTTTTTCCTTTTGCCTGTGGGGAAAAAAAGTAAATAACAGGCTGGTTTGGTTCAAGTTTGCCATTTTATTACTTGAATCAAATGAGATTGAAAAGTGGCTAAGCATGTAGAAGTAAGTTTCAGAACCTTGTAGGACGGGAGTTCAACTCTCCCCACCTCCAATTCTCTTTTTTCTATTTGAATTTTAGAAATATTTTTAAATCTTATTTTTCAAAAGTAAACCTGTCCACTTATTTCATCTTTTAATTTCTCTAGAAGCTCTATTTTTTTGATTATTCGATATGCTCTTTTTAATATATGACTATTCTTTCTCCCATTTTGTTTAAAGTCCTGGTAACAACTTTTCCTTTTTTCAAACTCTATTTTTAACTTTTCTTTTTAAAATCGCATTTCTCTTTTTCATTTTTTTTTAATCAATCTTTACCTGTAACATTATTTTTAGGCAAAGTTTATTAATCGTTTCATCATGGACTGTTCAATTATTATTGAATAAAATTATAATAAAACTTTTTTTTACATATTTTGACTAAAAATAATTCTTGTTTTAAAATAGTTTTGTATCAATGAAAAATTAAAGATAAAATATATGGCAGGAAAATTATGGTCTATATATTTGGAGGAATTTCTCTGGATATTATTGCCTCAAAGAAATGCTTTGATCTTGGGACATCGAACCCCTTAAAATTTTCTATTAGAGTGGGAGGTGTTGGATTCAACATACTCAATCATCTTGAGTACAATCATAATATCTTTATTTCAGCTATAGGTAATGATGCATTTGGCCAACTGGTAGTTGAAAAGGTAAGAAGGCAAAATTTTAATATTGCCATTCAAAATATTAATACTGATTTGAATTTAGAAGATATTTTTAAAAAAAACGATAAGAAGCTTGATAAAATCAATTACAATGATAATAAAGATTCTCAATCGAACGAGACTCAAATTTATGAAGATCAGCCTTCTTTTAAGGTTTTTGGAGATAATTTTGATAATAATATTTGCTTAATAAAAAATGATAAATACCAGACATCTATTTATTCTGCTTTTATGGAAGGAGGAAATTGTCTTGTTGCAGCAGCTGATTTTGAAATTATTGAAAAAACTTTAACATTTGATATAATCCATCCAATACTTGAAAAAGTTGATAGTAAGGATATATGCGTTATTGACTCAAATCTTGATCCAGAGGAGTGCGAAAAGATTATTTTATTTTTAAACTCAAAAGGATGCAAGATATTTTTTGAAACTATTTCTTTACAAAAAACCTTGAGAGTGGCTAATATTTTAAAAAATATTTTTTTTACAGCTCCAGATGTTATTGAGTTCAATGCTCTTTTAGAAGGATACTCAAATATAGAACAGATGATTAGAGATAGAAATATTCAGTATATATTGAAAACTGATGGGGAAAATGGGAGTATCTTATATGGATTGGATTTAAAAGAACCTATTCATTTCAAGCCACCAGAGGAATTAGATGTTTATGATACTACTGGTGCTGGAGATTTTTTATTATCCAAGATCATTGAAGCTTTTCTTATGTCCAGAAAGATTGAAGAATCCATTAATTATGCATCCGAAAAAGTTGTAGAGTATCTCAAGGAATTAAATAGATAGAAATTTAAAGATCAAAAATTAAATAAATTTAAAATTATTTTGATAAGGAATTTTATGGAAATCAAAATTGCAAGAAATGTTTTAAATGCCTTAAAAAAAGGCACTCCAGTTGTAGCACTTGAATCAACCATTATCTCTCACGGTTTATCTTACCCACATAACATCGAAGTTGCTTTTGAGTGTGAAAAATTGATAAAAAATAAAGGAATTGTTGCAGCTACGATAGGGATTATCGATGGTGTTCCCACAATAGGACTCGATGAAAAGGAGATAGAAATACTTGCAAAAAGCGAACATTCTGGAAATATTATGAAAGCTGCGGCAAAAGATATCTCTCTTTGTTATGCTCAAAAAATTTCAGCAGGAACAACTGTATCAGCAACGCTTTTCCTTGCTGATTTTGCTGGAATAGCAACTTTTGCCACAGGTGGGATAGGTGGTGTACACAGGGATGTAAATAAAACATTCGATATCTCATCCGATTTGATTGCTTTATCAAAATACTCAGCTATAGTTGTTAGTGCTGGATGTAAGTCTATACTGGATATACCAAAAACTCTTGAGATGCTTGAGACTTTAGAAGTACCAATAGTAGGTTACAAAACAGATGAGTTTCCCGTGTTCTATTCTAGAAAATCGGGTCATAAGCTTGGTTTCACGACAGATAATGTTTCATATATTGTTGATGCTTTCCTTTTTATGCAGGAAACTTCTGCAAAAGCATCATTACTCGTTGCCAATCCTATACCAGAGGAAGAAGAACTTCCTTATGAAGAAATTAACTTTATACTTGAAAAAGCTCTTGAACAGATGACACAAAAGCACATTTCAGGTAAAGCTGTTACTCCTTTTCTTTTAGAGCAACTTTCCATACTGAGTGAAGGCAAGACAGTTAAGGCTAACAAAGCTTTAATATACAACAATGTGCAACTTGCTACTGATATAGCCATAAATCTTGAGCCGAATGTTAAAAAAATTAGAAAAAATTTTGTTTAAGACTAAAATTAAATCTTAAAATCTTTCCTTAATTACAAAATCATGACTAAAATGCTTATAAATGAAAGCTAAATAGAATCTTATAAAAATATAAAGGATATTTTACAAGAGTTATCGATTAGGTTTTTCACAAACATAAGTATAAATAGGCTCTTCACATTTTTCTTTAAATATTTTATGAAAACAAATTCGTGAGTAAATATTAAATAAGCGTAAAAAACAATTTGTAAACAGCAAATTGTGATAAATAACTATGTTACTTAGTAAATTGCTCGTATAGATATTACATTCATAAAAGATTTTATGCTTTAAAAACTTAAATTTACACTGATTAAATGAAATTACATTTATCATCAACACACTATAGACCATCATAATCTTTACTTTTATAAAGTGTAATATAAGTTGAACTTTCATAGTCAACATAATATATATTACCATAGTTATTACCTTTATAGAGTATGACATACCCTTAATCACATTGTAAAAATTATGTTTTAAGCAACTTTATTTTGAAAATCCTCTGGTTGATAAAAAAAAGAAAATATAAAGCAAAAAAATTTTGATATTGCTAGTAATCAAAAAAAAATTTATGTCGATATTTTGAGAAGCAAAAAGTAAATGTAATTATATTCAAAGAAGTAAATGATTAAACCTAAAAGAGGTACTTATGCTCGACTCTTTTAATATAGCCTCAACTGGACTTTCTGCACAAAGATTAAGAATGGATGTAATAGCAAACAATATTGCAAACGCCAACACTACCAGGACACCAGAGGGTGGAGCTTATCAAAGAAAAATGGTAATATTTCGAACATATGATGAACAGCCACAGTTCCTTTCACCTTTTACGCCACCTGGTTTTGAACAAAGCAGTGGGAAAGGAGTTAAGGTTGTTAAAATTGAGTCAGACAGCTCGCCATTTAGACTTGTATGGGATCCAAATCATCCCGATGCCATTCAATCTGGTCCTAAAAAAGGTTATGTCTTGATGCCAAATGTAAATATAGTAAAAGAGATGACAGACCTTATAAGTGCTTCAAGAAGTTATGAAGCAAATAGTGTCGTTATAACAAACGCAAAACAGCTCTATATGCGAAGCATAGATATGTTAAAGTAAAACATTTTATTTTTATAAGGTTATTTATGAAAATTGTTTGAATTTTAGATAAAAAAAATCTTTAAAAAAAGTTAAAAAAAATGAAAAAATTAATAAAATAACCTTGATTTATAAAAAAACTATAATATAAATATTACAACGTAGATTAATTGCACTTTTTATTCAAATTATTGCTTATATAAATTTTAAAAGTTAAGATAATATATATATAATTTGTTCAATTATTTTTTTCCAAGAGTTTATTATTTTGGGGGGAGGGGTATGCAGAATATTGGTCAAACCAATTCATTATCCAGCATTTTTAACTCAAGCGTTCAAACATCAAATGTTTCAAAACTTTCAAATATTTCTCCAGATGGTCATATTGTAAAGATGAAGGCACTTTACAATAATCACTTCAATTATATAGACAAAGCTGAACCAGCATCTGCAAATTTTCTCGATTATTTAAAAGGTTCAGTTTTGGATACAAATGATTCTATAGTATCAGCTGAGCTTTTGCAGCAACAACTCATTGTCGATCCTGATAATACAAATATAGATGAGGTTACCATAGCTGCTAAAGAAGCTGAAGTCGCCTTAAACCTTACAAAATCGATTATCAATAAACTAATTACTGGATATAAAGAACTTATAAATATAAGGTAAATTAACATTAAGTTGAATATGTTTAATTTTGTATTATAATTATAATAAATGTAATTTATTGTTAGAAATCTAGAAGATAGTATTATCTATTTCTGCAAGCAAATAAGATTTTGCTGCAGGTTTTAACTTTTTATATGAATTGATTCAGGAGGAAAGCAGGAGAAGGAGCTTTTTACAGGGGGGGGTATGGGTGATTTTTTCAAAAAAATTGTTGATTTTTTCAAAAATACATTTTCGAAATTGAACAAAAATCAAAAAATAATCATTATCAGTGTTGCTGCTGCTATAATCATTGCTTTGATTCTAATTATATCTTTTTCATCAAAACCGGATAAGACTCTTCTTTTTCAAAAACCATTGACACCAGAGGATTATGCCAAGGTAACAAAAGCACTGAGTGATATGAATGTTGACTTCTCTACTAAAGATGACAAATATATAGTAGTTAAAGATACAAAAACTGCTGAAACTCTCAGGATGAAACTTGGTCAACAGGGAGTTATCCCAAATAATGTCACCGGTTGGGAACTCTTTGATACTCAGAAGTGGACAACAACGGACTTTGAAAGAGATGTTAACCTCAAAAGAGCAGTGAAAGGTGAGATTGAACGACAACTTAAGCTTTTAGATGGTATTGAAGATTGCTATCTAAATGTTGCCTGGCCAAAGGAAACTCTTTTTTCTACAAATGCTGAACCTGTTACTGCTTCCTTAACTATAATTCCTAAGCCATATTCCACACTTCTTGAAAATAGAAAACAGATAGAAGGCATTAAAAAACTAGTTGCCTTTGGAATACCTGGATTAAAAGAAGAAAATGTCGTAATTACAGACCCTTCTGGAAATATTATTTCAGATTTTTCTTCTGAAGATCAGTCCAGTTACCTGGAAATCGTTAAACAACAACTTCAGATAAAAGAAAGAGAAAGGGTAAAGATAGAACAAAGAATTCGTGAACAATTACAGAAAATAATTGGACAAAATAAGGTTGATATTCAACTCGATATAGATATTAAATTTGATCAGATAAAAAGTGAAGCTGATAAGATAATACCAACGGTTTTAAAGGAAGACAATCCAAATACTCCATATGATGATTCGGTTATAGCTCCTAATGTCACGATATCTGAACAAACAATAAATAAAGAGTATAAAGGTCCTCAGACTATTCCCGAAGGACCACCTGGAACTGAACCAAATGTCCCTCCGGGTTACAAGGAACTCTTACCAAGTTCCATAGTCATGAATGAAAACCAGCAAACCAAAAATTATGAGATTTCAAAGGAAAAGGTTACAACATCTCTCACTCCTTATCAGATTAACAAAATAACCTGTTCTGTAGTTGTTGATGGTAAATGGGAGATAGAGGTAGATGAAAAAGGGAACCTGGTTGTCGATAAAACTAAGCTTGGTTATAAGAGAAAATATACCCCTGTTGAGCAAGAAGAACTTACAAAGATCGAACAGGTCATAAAAGGTGCTATAGGTTACGATAAGGCAAGAGGAGATATGGTGACTGTTCAGAATATCCCTTTTAATCATGAAACAGAATTTTCTGCAGAAGATGCTATTATTAAAAGAAAAGAACTTATAAGAAAAGCACTTATAACTTCTTTTGTTTCCATCCTTTTATTTTTACTGATTATTGTTTTATATAGAGTTATTGCTGCAGAATTACAGCGAAGAAAAAAATTAAAGGAAGAAGAACTTCTTCGAAAACAGCAGGAACTCAGAGAAAAGGCTTTGAGGGCAGCTGAAAAGGAAGGGATCGAAGTTGAACTTTCTATGGAAGAGAAAGCTAGACTTGAAATGCAGGAAAATGCTATCAATATTGCAAGAGAGCATCCTGAAGAAGTTGCTAAACTTATCAGAACCTGGCTTGCTGAGGATGTTACATAAAGTTTTTTCTTCCGCAATTGGGGAAGTGCATAATTATTAAAATAAATATGTTTATCATTAGTCTCTAAAGAGGTGGAAAAATGGGAAAAGCTGCACCTAAAACAAAGGAAAAGACAAAATTAACCGGTAAAAGAAAAGCAGCTATTTTTTTAGTTACTCTTGGTTCTGAAGTTGCATCTCAGGTATTAAAATACCTTAAAGAAGAAGAAGTTGACTCTATAACTTATGAAATAGCCAGGATAGAAAAGGTAGATCCTGAGGAAAGAGATAAAGTTCTGATGGAATTTCAGGAACTTATGATGGCTCAGGACTTCATTACTACCGGTGGTCTTGATTATGCGAAAGAGCTTCTGGAAAAAGCATTAGGTTCTCAAAAGGCTGTTGATATTATCAATAGATTGACAACAACTATGGCTGTTAGACCTTTTGAGTTTGCTAGAAGGACAGATCCACAACATCTCATAAACTTTATACAGAATGAACATCCACAAACTATAGCACTTATATTATCTTATCTTGATATGAAAAAAGCCGCAACAATACTTCAGCAACTTAATCCTAACCTTCAGGCTGATGTCACAAGAAGAGTTGCAAAGATGGACAGAACTTCACCTGAAATAGTTAGAGAGGTTGAAAGAATACTTGAAAGGCAGATATCTGCTATAGCTTCGGAAGAGTTTGCCAGTGTTGGTGGAGTACCAGCTGCAGTTAATATACTAAATTCATCTGATCAAACTACTCAGAAAAACATTCTTGAAAAACTCGAAGAAGAAGATCCAGAACTTGCTGAAGAGATAAAAAAGAATATGTTTGTATTTGAAGATATCGTTCAGCTTGACGATAGATCTGTTCAGCGTCTTATTAGAGAAGTTGATACAAATGATCTTGCTAAGGCTTTAAAGAATGTTGAAGCTGAAGTTCAAGATAAAATATTTAGAAATATGTCCAAAAGAGGTGCTACTTTACTGAAAGAAGATATGCAATTTATGGGTCCTATAAGGTTGAAAGATGTTGAAGAAGCACAATCGAAGATAGTTTCGATCATAAGAAAACTTGAGACTTCTGGGGAGATAACTATTTCTCGTGGAAGTGAAGATGAACTTGTTTACTGATTCCGGCTTTATAATTTATAATAATAAAGGTATACTATGGCTAAAAATGTATTGAAAGAATATGAGGTTAGACCTTTAGAGAAAAAATATATTATTCCTCCTCCTAAAATTAAGTCAAAAGAAACAATAATCGAGACTAAAGAAGGGGAAGAAGTAGTATCATCAACCTGGAAAGGCCCATCAGTTGAAGAAGTCAAAAAAGAGATTGATTCTCTCAGAGAGCAGTGGAAAATTGAATTTGAAAATATGAAGCAAAAAGCTGAAGCTGAAGCTAAGGAGATAATAGAAAAAGCAGAAGATCTTGCCTTTGCAAAGATTAAAGAATCTAAGGCTCAAGCAAATATTGAGATTGATAAAGTCAAGGCTGAAGCGGAGCATATTATCGATAATGCAAAAGCTGAAGCAGAACAGATTATTAACGAGGCAATGAAAAAGAGTAACGAAATAATTGAGGAGAATAAAAAGCAAGGCTTTGATCAGGGTTATAAAGAAGGATATGAGAAGGGGAATGAGGAAGTTACCAGGTTAATTGAAAGAATGCATAAGATTATTTCCGAGATTATTGCGAAAAGAACTGAAATAATTGAAGGAACAGAATATCAAATAGTTTCAATAGTTCTTTTGATTGTCAAAAAGATAATAAAAATAATCACCGAAAATCAAAAAACTGTCATAATTAACAATGTTGTTGAAGCATTAAAAAAAGTTAAAGGTTCTAAAAATGTTATCATCCGTGTTAATCTTGATGACATAGCTATGGCTACAAAACACAAGGAAGATTTTATAAAGATGATTGAAGGACTCGAAGGCATACAATTTCTTGAAGATTCTTCAATTGAACGAGGTGGGTGTATAATTGAAACCGATTTTGGAGAGATAGATGCCAGGATTTCTTTGCAGCTTAAAGAGATAGAGGATAAGATACTCGAACTTATGCCTATTAAAAAGAGAATGATAGAGGAGTCTAAATAGATGAGTGTCTATGATAAGTATGAAAAAACAATCGAAGCCATAGATCCTATAAAATATAGAGGCAAAGTCAAAGAGGTTATTGGATTTTTAATAAAAGGTAAAGGACCACACGCACAGATTGGAGAGATATGTAAAATATTTAAAGATAAAGAAAATCCAGATGATCTTAGCGATTATATAAAAGTCGAGGTCGTTGGATTTAATGAAAGAGAGATGATGCTTATGCCTCTTTCTGAAATGGTTGGTGTTGAACCAAATCAAGTTATTATTGCCACTGGAGAACCACTATCTATACCTGTATCAGATAGATTACTTGGAAGAGTCCTTAATGGAATGGGTGAACCCATAGATACGAAAGGAGAGATCTATTCTTCAGTTAGATATCCGATCTTTAATAATGCCCCATCTTCTTTATCAAGAAGAAGAATAACAGAGAGACTTTCAGTTGGCATAAAAGCAATAGATATACCTCTAACACTTGGAAAAGGGCAAAGAATTGGTATATTTTCAGGTTCAGGTGTTGGAAAATCTACTTTGCTTGGTATGATAGCTCACTATACAGAAGCGGATGTCAATGTTATATGCTTGATTGGGGAAAGAGGGAGAGAAGTTAAAGAGTTTATCGAAGATATTTTACAGGAAGATGGCTTAAAAAGATCTGTTGTTGTTGTTGCTACCTCAGATGCTTCTCCTTTAGAGAGAGTTCGTTCAATATATGTTGCTCAAACTATCGCTGAGTACTTCAGAGATGAAGGAAAGGATGTCCTACTGATGGTCGATAGTATGACAAGATTTGCATGGGCTCAAAGAGAAATAGGTCTTTCAATAGGTGAACCACCTGCTACTAGAGGTTATCCAACATCTGTATTCACTCTTCTTCCTAAGATATTTGAAAGAGCGGGATGTTCCGATAAGGGGAGTATTACTGGTATTTATACAGTTCTTGTTGAAGGTGATGATGTAAACGAACCTATTTCAGACACTGTAAGAGGTGTTCTGGATGGACATATCATTCTTAGTCGAAGTATCGCCGAAAAGGGTCAATACCCTTCAATAGATATACTAAAGTCTATATCAAGGCTGTATTCCAATATTGCCAGTAAAGAACAAAAAGAGCTTGTTAAAAAGTTAAGAAATATTATCGCAACATACACGGAAAATGAAGATCTTATTTCAATTGGGGCTTATTCCAGAGGAACAAATCCAGATATAGATTATGCAATAGATAACATAAAGGCAATACAGAGTTTTCTCTCTCAGGAAGTTAGTGAAGGTTATAGTTTTGAGGAAAGTATGAGGCTTCTTTCACAGATATTTGAATCCAGAACTTCTGAAGAAGAACCTGGTTATATGTAAAGAAATATTGTTTACACTTTAGATTTTTTTATATTTTTTATATTAAAACATCGATTAGATTTAATTTTAAACCCTTTACATACAACAATTATCTCATTAGAATTATTTTTTAATCTTTATATTGTGCTTATTTTTTATAATAAATGATCTTTCTATTTTTTATTAGAGGTCAGAATGAGAGCTTTTTCTTTTAGATACGAAAAATTGCTTCATATGAAATCGTTTATTAGAAGGCAAAGGGAGATAGAATTTAGTGAAATTGCTTCGTTAATCGAAAATATGAAGAGTAAAATAAGAGATTATACAGATTTTCTTTTAAATCCACCAGAGATAAAAGATCCAGGTCTGGAATTAAACTATAGAAAATATTTTGATGCAATTGCTGCTGAAATAAAATACCTTGAAAATAGAATAGATGAGCTTACCCCTGAGTATAATAGAAGAAAAGCAATATACATAGAAGCCAGGAAAGAAGAAAAAGTTATGCAAAAACTTAAAGAAAAAAGATATCAAAAATATTATAAGGAATCTTTAGTAGAAGAATCAAAAATGTTTGATGAAGTTGGAACTACAGAGTTTTATAATAAAAAATTTAAAATACATTAAATATAAAATTTATAGGTGGTCAAAATGCAGGCTAAACATAGCCTAACAGTGATGTTTTTGTTAATATTTTTGATAATACTTATTATTTCAGTTGTTTACTGGTTCAACTATCTTGGCCTACTTAATCTTCCAAGGGCTCTTAGCAAAATTGTATCGAAAGTTCCTCTTATATCTTACGGTAAAGATATCACTGACCCCTTTCTTTTAGAGAAAGAATATTATTCAAAGTTAAGATTATCTTATGATTCTATGTTTACTCAGTTGAATCAATATGAAAATGAACTCAAAGCAAAAGATGAACAGATAAAAGAAAAAGAGAAGATTCTTTCTGAATCAGAACTTTCTTTTAAACAAAAAGAAGAAAATATTTATCGAAAATTAAAAGAGTACGAAGATTATAAAGAGAATATCAAAAAAGAAGCTATTCAATTTATAAACATGCCACCAGAACAGGCAGTAAAGGTTTTGAATAGTATGGATATTCTCAAAGTTGTAGATATTCTTCGTGCCATGGATGAATACTTTGCCCAGATCGGTGAAAGTTCATTGGTGCCTTATCTTGTGAGTTTGATGCCACCTGATCGAGCAGCAAAGATTAGTGAATACAAGGTAGAAGGAGCTACAACTTATAGTCCAGCGCCATAATAGCCACAACAAGGAGGATCCGTGAAACTCATTCTTCCCACTATCCCTCAAGGGATTGATGGGGGGGAAGATTCAACTCGTTTAAAAAATGTATCTAAGCTAAAAAAGGATGAGGCAAAAAAAACATTTAAAGAGTTACTTTTAGAAGACCAAAAAACTGGTGTAACTGGAAAAAAACGAGTTAAGTTTATTTACAATGAACAAACGATGGTTAGCTCGACCATCCAGCAAGAGCTTTTGGGCTTAAGGCGCACGGAGGCAAAGAATTATCCAAGGATGGATAAAAAGACATTTGGTTTTGGTGATGCTGCTGAAAAATCTTTAAAAACTAAATCTGCAAAATCTATATCTTCATCTGTTGTTTCAGATTTAAAGAGTAATATTGATTCAAGTTTACTTTATAATATTGATATTTCTCTTAAAGAAGCTGATAGTCAAATGCTTTTAAGTAAGGCTCGGGGAGAAATAAACAAATCTACTGATCTGAATGAAAAAAAGAAATTTTTCATAAGTGAAAAGCAGATTGATAACCCTGGATCTTTACAAAATGTTAAAGATCTAAAATCAGCAGGAAAGTTATCTTTAAAAAACAGTATTAAAGATGAAGAAATTTCAGGTAAACATGATTTTAGCCTTGAAAATGACAACCTGATGGATGAATCATCACTTACAGCTCTTAAAGGAATTCAAAAAAGATCTCTGAACTTTGATCTTGCAAATTCAAATGATTTTGAATTTTCAGGTGAAAAAACAAAAGGATTAAAGTCTGGCTTAAAAGAAATTTTTAAAAACAATTCTATTGACTCAACAAATTTTCAATCACTAATTCAGTTATATTTTAATCAAATTGGAATCAATAACTCTTCAAGTAATAATATTTCTTCTATTCTTCTTCATATTTATTCAAACATTTCCAAATTTTACAGGGCAACAGCACAAGATTTTTCAAATATGCTTGATTCTATAACGATTAATTCTTTTGGGAAAGGATTTTTAGTAAACATGAAGTTATATCCGGAAGATCTTGGTGAACTGGAACTTATCTTACGTAAAGATGGGAAAGATATTTCTTTAGCTGCGACAGTACTAAATGAGGAAGCAAAACAGATTTTGATGAATGACAGTGAAAATCTATCATTTTATTTTTCACAACAAGGATTCAATCTTACTGATTTTAATGTTGATGTTCGAAGCGATAATAATGATTCTACTGAAAATGATTTTGGAGAATTCATTAATTCAAATGACAGATTTTCATTACATGAAGATGATCATGTGGAATTTGATCCTTCATCATTTGCAGGGCAGATAAACAAGGTAAATCGAAGTATCGGGAAAATTGTCAACAAAATAATTTAATTTAAATGGAGATAATATGTCTGAAATAAGTCAAATAAATACCTTTCAAACAAAAGAAGACTATGCAAGAACTCAGATGCTTGTCGAATCATTCAACAAATCTTTGATGCTTGACGGAAAGGAAAGGAAACAGGAACTTGGGAAAGATGATTTTTTAAAACTTTTAATAACCCAATTGCAACATCAGGATCCTACAAAACCTCTTGAAGATAAGGAGTTTATTGGGCAAATGGCTCAATTTTCTAGTTTAGAGCAGATGAAACAGGTAAATGATACTTTATCTCTTTTAAATCAAGGATTTTTGGTAAATCAAACACTTTCACTTTTGGGAACTGAAGTGAAAATTCAGACTCCTTATGGAGTAGATAGTGGAGTTGTAACAAATGTTGTTTTTGAAGCAGGAATGCCTAAAGTTGAAGTTAATAATTCTTTATATCCAACATCATTTATTTACGAGATAGGGATACCTTCTATTTACCAGCAAAATGATTCATCTATCTCACCTGAAGCAGCAAAAGATGAGTCATCAGAAGATAAAGTGGAAAGTGAAGCTAGCAATAATTCCAGTAATTCTTATAGTCAAACAGATACTACTCTTGTAAATAAAGCAAGTACAAATGAAATTGATAATAAATATCAGATAAATAATACAGGGCATGGGGAAGATAGTAAAATTAGTTACACACTTGATGATATAAATTATCAGATAGATGGTGATATTATCGAAAATCATAATAGTCTTTCTAATAATCCAAAAACGGTAAATGACTATTATTATGACCCATTTTATGTAAGATAATTGGTTCTTTGCAACAAGGCTTGGGTAAATAAATAGAAAAATTGACTCTTTGCTTCTTTATAGGACTTTGGCTTGCAAAGAAAATTGTGGGTAAATGTAGAAAAAAGAATTATTAACCAGAAATAGGCGAAGGGTATGAGAATTTAAGATAAGTTAATAGAGGTTTTTAATAATAATAAAATTATAAGGAGATAATTATGATGCGATGTCTTTATTCAGGAGTTTCTGGACTTCAAAATCATCAGGTCAGGATGGATGTTATAGGTAATAACGTATCAAATGTTAATACATACGGTTTTAAAAAGAATAGAGTGAGCTTTCAGGATTTATTATATCAGAATATGTCTGGTGCAGCAGCTCCTACAGTTGAAGTAGGTGGTATAAATCCAAAACAGATAGGTCTTGGTATGTCCATAGCTCAGATAGGAACTATCTTTACACAGGGTGCATTGCAAACAACAGGAAGGAATCTTGATCTTGCTATAACTGGAGAAGGATTTTTCATTGAAAAAAAAGGTGAAAATGTTTTCTATTCAAGAACCGGTGTCTTTGGCATAGATAAAGATGGAGTTCTGGTAAATCCTTCAAATGGATTCAGGATTCAAGGTTGGAACTCTGAATTTGTCAATGGAAAATATATTATAAATACTGCTAATCCAATAGGCGATATAACTATTCCTATTGGAGGAAAATCTCCAGCTAAAGCTACTTCAAGGGTAGATTATAAATCAAATCTAAATTCAGAAACGGCAGCACTGCCTGAGGGAAGAGAGCCAACAGAAGAGGAAATAGCTGCCAGTGTTCATAAAACGACTATCGATATTTTTGATAGCAAAGGTAATAAGCACCAGCTGCAACTTTCATTTACAAGAATTCCAGGAACTGTAAACCAGTGGACCTGCACAGCAACAATGCTGGATCTCCCGGATGTCCAGATACAGCTTGATATTCCCGGGAACAACATCAACGATTCTAACTCCATTTTACTGCAATTTAACAATGAGGGAGCCATTTTATCAACCTCAGATAATCCTGCAAATCCTGGTGCTCCGTCTGATATTATAAATGTTGGAAATCTTATAGCTAATGCTAGTTTTGTTCTACCTGATGGTCAGCAACAGAATATACAATTAAATTTAGGAACCAGTGGGCAATATGATGGTATTACTCAGTTTGCTTCTCCAACTACAACTAAAGCAATAGATCAGGATGGATATACCATGGGTTACCTTGAGACATTTGTCATAGATAATCAGGGTGTTGTCACAGGTATTTATTCAAATGGAGAGAAGATAGCTCTGGGTCAGGTAGCTCTTGCTACATTTACTAATCCTGAAGGACTTCAGAAGGTAGGAGACAATAATTTTGTTCAAACTATTAACTCAGGGATGGCAAATGTCTCGGCTGCAAATACAGCAGGTAAGGGAGCTCTTGTTGCTGGCGCTCTTGAGATGAGCAATGTTGATCTTTCCGAAGAATTTACCGATATGATAGTCACTCAAAGGGGTTTTGAAGCAAATTCAAAGACTATACAAACTGCTGATCAGATGCTCCAGGTGATAATGGGTCTGAAAAGGTAATATTGCACTTATTTATAAGACTATTGTAATATTATTTTTTTGATGTAAACAAAGCTATATAGAAAATGAATATTTATACTTTCTTTAATATTTACAGCAAAAGAAGGATTGATGTTAAAAGAGGAAAGAATGATTAAATTGACCAGAATTAATGGAAAAGAGTTTTATCTAAACCCTCATATAATAGAATATATTGAGTCTGTTCCAGACACTTTAATATCACTTCTCGATGGTACGACAATCTATGTTAAAGAAAGACCAGAACAGGTTATTGATAGAATAATTGAGTATAGAAAGAAAATAGGGATTTTTAAGAGTGAACTGTAATATTATTTTTAATTTTGGGGGAAGAATATGCTTGATCTAGCATCTGTTATTGGTGTAATTACTGGAGTTGTAATGGTAGTTTTTGGTATTGTAACAGCTGGTGGAGGTGTTGGTGCCCTGAGTATGTTTTTTGATCTGCCTTCTGTTTTTATAACATTCGGTGGTGGTCTTGCTTGTGCATTGACAAGTGTTCCTCTATCCCGTTTTTTATCAATGCCAAAATATGCAAAATTTGTTTTCACAGCTCCTGTTTATGATCCAAGTTCAATAATAAAAATGCTGATAACTTTTTCTGAGAAAGCGAGAAGAGAAGGGATACTTGCACTTGAAGATGATATAGCTGAGCTTACAGATCCTTTTATGAAGAAGGGTATTCAACTAGTAGTTGATGGAACTGAACCAGAAAAGATCAAGAATGTTTTACAAATAGAGATGGATAAGATTCTTGATAGACATGGTCAAAATCAACTTGTTTTCGATAAGCTTGATAGTTTTTTCCCTGCTTTTGGTATGATAGGAACACTTATAGGGCTTGTCTTAATGTTAACACAGCTTTCTAACAAAGAGGCTCTTGGTCAATCGCTTTCAACAGCATTAGTAACTACCTTCTATGGAACAATTGGAGCAAACATTATAGCTCATCCCTTTAAGACAAAACTTGAAGATAGAGATTCACAGGAAATGCTTATTAAAGATATAATGCTTGAAGGTATTATGTCTATACAGGCTGGTGAAAACCCCAGAATTTTAAAAGACAAATTGATATCTTTTCTTGCTCCATCTATGAGAGAAGCAATAAATAGGGAGATGGGAGATTAATATGTCTTTTTGCATTTCCAAAAGGTAAAGATGAATTTTATTTTATTGTACTTTCGTTAATGTATGCTTTTTATCATTATAAAGAATAGATTTAGAGCTAATGTGTTAACTTTCGTTTATCGGACAAATGAGCGTTTAAAAAAAAAAGAAATGTACAAATTCTGAAAGAAGTATTAAAAATATATAGTTACTATTTGTTTTTATTCTTAGCTTTTTTCTTTATATTGTTTAACCGCAAAAAAGAAGTTAATAATATAGAAGCACAAATTTGTCCAGTAAACTGATTTTATTTTTTATTGAATTTAAATCAAATTTCAATGCTTATTTAGTAATTTTAACTTTTGTTAGGAAGATTAATGGGAAGAAAAAAGGAAAAGGTTGCTAAAGCTCCATCGTGGATTACTACGATGTCAGATTTAAATAATTTATTGCTATGTTTTTTTATTTTACTTTATGTATTAGCTGATGTTGAAGTGGAAAATATCCCAAGATTTTTTCCTTCACCTTTCAAAGGAGGCATGGGACCTATGACTGGTGGGATGTCTTTTGAACCCGGGCAACTTGCAGAGATGGGTTCAAGAATAGAATCTTTACCTTCAAATGAAAGGGGGCAAAGCCTGGCTAAGGCTGTCGAGAAGGCGGTATCTTTGTTCCAGCCTGAGATACTGGCCAAGAAAGTTAAGGTTCAACTTGAAGAAAGAGGGCTGGTTATAACATTAGGTTCAGATTTTTATTTTAAACCTGGATCGGCAGAATTAAATCAGGATGGTATTGAAGTTCTGCAGAGGATTTATAAAGCTTTCGAATTACTTCCCAATAAAATAAGGATAGAAGGACATACAGACAATACAACTATACCATTTGGTAGTGAATTATCCAAACTATATCCAACCAACTGGGATCTATCAGCTAAAAGAGCTATTAATGTTCTTTTGTATTTAGAGTTTTTAGGCATTTCGAGCAATAGGATGTCTGCTGTTGCATTTGGAGATACAAGACCAATTGAAACCAATGAGACTCCTGAAGGAAGAGCTTATAATAGAAGAGTTGAGATTGTTATTTTACGGCAGGAGGATTGATTAATTTTGCTTTGTTAATAATTTTTCTTTCCTTGACAATATTTTCTTAAAAGTTAGAAATAAGTATATTTATTTTTTTACTTTAAAATTTGAAATTTATATTTTCAGTAATAAAATTATTTTAAACTTAAAAATATGAGATTATTGATTTTGGAGGCTATAGTGGCGGAAGATAAAAATAAAGATAAGCTGGACGATTTAGATTTTCAAGATGACAATGAACTTGTTGATAATGAACCTGAGGAAAAAGAAGAAGAAAAGAAAACTGAAAAAAAAGGATTTAAAGGTCTTTCTTCTGGTGTCGTCAGGATTCTTTTATATGCTATCGGGGTAATTATCTTACTGGCTATTACTGTAACAGTAGCATATCTTGTTGCCACAAAAACTGCTGATAAACCTGATAAAATAAGTGTAGAAGAAACATACAAAAACGTTACACCACCTTATGATACTCTTAAGCTGGCTGACTTTACAATAAATACAGCTGATATAGATGAACCTCATGTTATGCGAGTTACTATAGCTTTAGCTTATACTCAGAAAGATGCCGCTGTAAGTGCCGAACTTGCTCAAAGAGAAGCTCAGATAAGAGATATTATAAATAGGATTTTAAGTTCAAAACGAAAAGATGAGATTGAATCTATTGATGGGAAAGAGAATCTTAAAAATGAGATTAAAAATGCAATAAATAACATTCTGGTAAATGGAAAAATCAAGGATGTTTACTTTATAGATTTTTTTATTTCTTGATTCTATTTACCTGTATAATGATAAAAATACTGTATTTCGTTGCATAATTTGTTGAAAATTAAGGTTCCTCCAGCAAATTAGCACTTTTTGATATTCGCTTCTTTTTTAGGTCAGGTCATAAGATAAAAGTAAAAGACAAAAAAAATATAGGCTCTTCACATTTTTCTCTGTATGGAAAAGCCATACAAACTGGCGAAGAGCGCAAATAAAAATCTATTTGTTCATTATTGTTTATATAGATTTATACATTTCTTTTTTTTAAAATATTCATGCACTTGCTGGATAAACTAGTATTTGTATACTATGCTTTACATTTATTTCTTTAATATTAAAAAGTACGCATTAACAGGAAGTACCAAAAATAATTGGCAATTAATTTAAAAGATTATACTATTCGTCTATAAGTTGTTTTTAATTTTTGTATTTTTTTATTTTATAATGCAAAGAGAGATGTCTGATTTATAAGGATAATACTTAATTAGCACATTTATATAAATAGAATAAGTTCTTTGGGAGTAAAGATGACCGAAGTTCTTTCCCAGGATGAGATAGATCAGCTTTTGTCGGCTATCAATGCTGGGGAAACCACCATTGATGATGTGACCAAGACAACTACACAGAAAAAAATCAGAATCTATGATTTTAAGAGACCTTCCAAATTCTCAAAAGATCAACAGCGTGCCATACGAATGATTTATGATGCATTTGCAAGATTATCGCAAACTACTCTTTCAGCATTGTTAAGAGCCCCTGTTCAATTTCATGTCGCATCTGTCGACGAGTTAACTTTTGAGGAATTCACAAGATCTATCCCTTCTCCTACCACAATGGCTATAATAAATATGGACCCTTTGAAAGGATCAGCAATATTTGAAATAGACCCCTCAATAACATTTGCAATTATAGATAGGATCTTTGGAGGCAAAGGAAAGACATTAACAAAGATTACAAGAGAACTAACAGATATTGAACAGGCTGTTATGGAAAATATTATAGTAAAACTTTTAACAAATCTTAGAGAAGCATGGGCAAACTATGTGGATTTACGACCAAGACTTGGAACTATTGAGGTAAATCCCCAATTCGCTACTATAATAGCTCCCACCCAGATGACTACTCTTGTTACACTTGAAACAAAGATCGGTGAGAATGAAGGGATGAGCAACTTCTGTATCCCGGCTTTAACGCTTGATCCTATAATCGCTAAACTTACTCCTACATATTGGTTTTCATCTTTTAGAAAAGGTAAAGGTTCTGAGTATTCAAATTATCTTAAAAAGAAAATAGAGGATATTCCACTTACATTGAAAGCAGAGTTAGCTTCTACGATGATTCGTTTTGGTGATATTTTAGACTTACAAAATAATGATATAATAGCTTTTCATAATGTAAAAGTAACCGATGATATATGTATAAAAGTCGGACGACATGTCAAATTTTATGGTAGACCTGGAATTCACGATGGAAAGATGTCTGTGCAGATTACAAAAGTCGTGGAGTCTCCGGCTATTGAAGATATTATTACTGAGGAGGAAGATAATGGGTGATGGAGCTCTCTCTCAGAGTGAAATAGATGCTCTTTTGCAAGGTACAGATAGCTTTCTGGATGTTAATTCTTCTTCACCTTCACAGGGAGCATTGAGTGATATTGATTTAAACGCATTTCGAGATGTACTTATTCCTTTGATTGATATTCAAAGTTCTACTTTAAAAAACTTTACAAATAGAGAAATACAGATATTAAATCCTAAAGTTGAGCTAGTTTCAAAAGAAGCGCTTGCTACTTTGCTTCCTATGCCTATTTTAGAGATTAGTTTACCTTTTGAAGATGAGCTGGTTGGTTTTAATGCATATTTTTATAAATCTTCGGACGCAATTCAGCTTGGTTCACTCATGATGGGTCAGGAAAGTAAAGAACTAACTGATATGCTTATTTCAGCCGTTGCAGAGGCCACTTCACAGATAATAGGTTCTGCTATAACTTATTTTTCAAATACATACAAGATTCATATAAGTACAGGCTCTCCGGCTCAATTTGAGGTAAATTCATTTTCTAATCTTACTTTACCTTCGGACGAAAGTGTTGTCCTTGTGACCTATATACTAAAAATAGATAAAAGTACTACAAATCTGTATCAAATACTATCTCCTTCTATTGTTCAGGTTTTATCCAGTTTAAAGCAGGGGACAAAACCTCAAGTAAAGGCAGCTTCTTCGTCTGGTTCTGTTGAACCCCGAGCTTTTGATATGGGTGAAAGTCGAACCAGAGCAGCTAAATCTTATCAGCCTGCTGCATTTTCAAAATTGGAACCAGTACTTTCTGAAGAAGAATCTAGAAATATTAATCTTTTGCTTGATGTTGAGATGGAAGTTACTGTTGAACTTGGGAAGACTCAAAAAACAATAAAAGATATACTTTCTATGGGTGAGGGAACAATAATCACATTGAATAGATTGGCTGGAGAAACTCTTGATGTCCTTGTTAACGGAAAGCCGATAGCTAAAGGTGAAGCTATAGTTATTGAAGAATATTTTGGAGTTCGAATTACAGAGATTCTCAGTAAAGAGGCCAGAATTTCTACTCTCAAGTAATTTTTCATAAATTTTAATTAGATCATAATTCTCAATTCATTTATCAACCCAATTTTCCTGATTCTTGATTATTATTTTATTTGCGTTATTATTTAACTGGAGTTTTCTTTTATAAAGAGTTTTTTATGCAAAAAAAAATGTTTTTTTTGTCAATATTTATTATTATCATGATTTTTTCTTTTACTTCAAATATATTATCTCAAAATACTGACACATCCAGCACATCAACTGCACCATCAGAGGAAGAATCTATCACAAAGCAGATAAACGAGAATTTAAAAGGAACTGGTTCTACAGATGATAGAAAAAATCAAGAAAAAACTTCTTTTTTTTCAATTTTCTTAAGAACTGCTATTATTCTTCTTGTTTTAATTGGTATTTATCTTTTCTTTAAATACAAATATTCAAAAAAAAGTGATAAGAAATTACCTGATAAGATTTTTAATATTCTTTTTCTGCAACCAGTTGCAAAAAATATTTCAATTGGAATATTGGAATTTTTTGAAAATTATTATATAATTTCAATAGGAACTGATATCAATATACTGGAAAAAGTTGATAATCAAGAGCTTATAGATTTAATAAAACTTGAAAGCAGTAAAAAGTCGGAAAAAAAAAGTTTTTTAGAATTTCTTGGTTTAAGTTCAAGTTCAAATATTGATGATAAAAAATCAGTTACTCAATCATTCAATAACTTAAAACAAAAGATTGGCAGGATAAAAAAAGGGAATCAGCAAGATGAGTGATAATACTAAGTTTAGTATTTCTCGATACAATGCGAATTCTGTAATAATGATAAGTGGAGATACAAATAATAAAGCCTTTTACATAATCCAGGAAGGCGCAGTTAAACTTACAAGTCCTATCTCAAAAATAATTGATGATATAGATGTAGATTTACAAAAAGGAGATTTTTTTGGAGTTGAATCATGTATGGCCAATCTTCCACGTATAGATGGAGCAGTCACAACAAAACCATCTCTGTTGATAACCATCTTAAGAGAACAATTCTCAAATCTTATAAAGAGATCTCCGACAATACCTATAAAGATAATAAAATCATTCTCTGAAAAACTTCGTAAGTATGATCACTATATAGCATCACTTTCTTTAAAAGCTAACAATAGTAGTAATATCGATGAAGAAGAATTACTTTTATCAAATGCACGATTTTATGAGCAACATTCAAAATTTGCATTTGCTTATAAAATTTATCTTACTTATTTAAAGCTATTTCCACAGAGCAAACATTTCAATGAAGTTAAGCAGCTTGCTGTAAATTTAAAACCATATTGTGAAGATGCTGTACTTGATATTCAGCTCAATGGTTTAACAGCAAATGTGCCTAAAGATTTTCTCTTATTTTCAGAGGGAGAACCGGGAGATCGTCTCTTTATTATTCAAAAAGGCAAAGTGAATATTACAAAAATAATGGATAATAAGGAAATCCTGATTGCAGTTCTTAAAGAAGGTGATATTTTTGGTGAAATGGCGCTTTTGGAGAATAAACCACGAACTGCCAATGCAATCACTGCTGAAGATTGTACCTTCCTTATTGTTGAAAGAAAAAACTTTGATGCTATGGTTGCTACACAACCAAGTTTAACTACCAAGCTCATAACTTTACTTTCTGAAAGAACCTGGGTAGCCTATCGTCAATTGGAAAATTTATTACTACAGGAACCACTGGCTAGAATATGGGATACTCTATTAATTCAATTGCAAAAAAATAGAATAATACCTGTGGAAAATGGCAGTTTTATTTTTCCATTTTCTTTTACTGGTCTTGTCAAAATGGTTGGATTACCTGAACATGAATCAGCTAAATATAAAGCAGAGTTTATTAAGACAAAAAAGTTTGAAGAACTAGAAGATAAGATTGTCTGTCGAAACACTATCCTTATTCAAAATCAGGTTGAATTTTATCAAAAAATGCTTTTAAGAAAAGAAAAAATTTTAAATCAGAAAGAATGATTATTAAGGAGTTTTAGTGTCTTCTGTTATAGATCCGAGAAAGATACAAAAAGATTTACCGATACCTAAAGGTGCTGTTCTTTATGACTTTGATGATCAATATAACAAATTAAACATGCTTGAATCTGGCAGCGTACAATTTATAGCAAAAATAAATGATTCTGGAAATGAAAGATTATTAGGTGAAATAAAGACCAAGAGATTTATCCTTCCTCATCTCTTATTTGGTGAAAATAATAATCCTCTTAAAATTATTTCTTCTATGGACTGTATCATTAATTCATATCCATTCTATCAAAATACATTAAGTTTTTTTTCTCAAAATCCTCTCATTGCCAGATCAATTTTTGTTTCACTTATTGCTGATTTCAATGAAATATATTCAAAAATAAAATCCTTTTATGAGTTTTCTTTTAAAGTTGAAAAACTTTATGATAATCTTATTCTTGCAATTGCATTGGGAAAACTAAATAAGAATCTTATAGTATTTTCAGATGATTCGTTCAACCTTTTTCAAATATCAAAAGATTATGAAGAAAAATTCAAAAGTCAAAATGGCTTTTTCCCTGGTGTTGATAATCCCAATTTTCTAGGGAATGATAACAGCAGATTCATACAAAAAAAATATGAATTTAGTATGGAAAGATTATCCTGTAATCAAGATATTTTAAATATTGCATTTTCTTTTAGAAAGACTCCTCTGGAGGTTATGGATAGTATATATAAAAACACTTATGAATTACCTTTTTATATATGCAAAACCTTCAGCAAAGAGTTAGATTCTTTAATAGCTTCATTTATTGAGATAATAGTACGTACTGAATCTTATCTTATAAGGATTTTTTCACATCCATCTAATCTTTCCTATGTATTATTAAAAGGGATTAATGATAAGCTTGGTAAAGAAAAATGTCTTGCTATTTTTTCAACAGTATATGCATCATATCAAAATTTTGCAGAATTTTATAAAAATTTCTTTCAACTAATTTCTTTGCCTTTTAATCTTAATTTCAAAAATGATTTATTATATCTTATTGAAACAACTAAAAAAAGTACCCTGGAATCTGTTGCTCAACCTGAAAAAAAAGGCAAAGAAGCTGTTTCATCTATTATTTCAGATATACTTTCGAAAAATGAAAACTCAAGTTTTTCAATTGATTCGATAATAATAGGAGAAAAGAAGTCTTCTCAGCTGACAACATCATCCAAATTCTTTTCAGAGATTTGCAGTTTTGCAAATTTTCCAGCTGATGAGACAAAAATATTTTCAAAAGCACTTGATACTTTTATTAAACAGCAAGATAAAACTGCAGATAATGAAATAAATAGAAAAGTACAAAAAGCGATACGAACTCTTTACTTTAAATTATACGAAAAGACTTTTATTAAATCTTTAAATACAAAGCAGTACCCAAAGGCTGTAGATTATTTTTTAAAATTTGGAATAATAGATGAAAGGTTGCTTACACAGGAAGATTTGAACGTAATTATTAATTTTTCAGATAATTCTTATAGTGATTATGAGATCTACTATCCTTACGATTGGTTTTCACTTATATATAATGAGAAAATTGAGCCTTCGATAAGTGATCTCGGACAAAGTTTTGCTGAAATAGAAAGAGAAGAAGCTAAAAGATATAAAAAAGTTAAAGAAGAAGAAATCCCTATTAATCTAAAAAAGCTTAAATTTGAAATAGAAAACTTTTATCAAACTACATATAGAGTGTTAACTTCATCTCCTCTTACAGCCCTACCTATTTTTTTCTCAGAAAATGTAAGAGGAAAATTAAGTGATCTAATAATTACAAGAGAAAAAATAGCAAATGAGTTAGATTGGCTTAGATCTATAGACTACTCTCTTTTTTGGAGAGAGTCTATATATAGGCAGGAAGATATTTTTGATATATACAAAAAGGAAGTACTTCCATATATCATAATAATACCAGGTATTGGTGATAGAATTTTCATGTGGCAGGATTCTGGGACCAATAAGTACATGCCTGCTCGATTTGTTTTCCCTTCTGTTTTTACAGGTTCAGATCTTCGTAAATCAGTGGCTTTGGCTTGTGCTGCTTATAGGTGGGAAAATAATAAAACAATGAAAGGTCCTGCTTGGGCTGATGCGACAGCAGGTGGTATAACAGGAGCATATGTTGATTACCTTCAAACATATCAAAAAAGTACAGAGCTATCTATTGAAGCAAAAAAAACGATAAAGGAACAACTCAGCAAGTTTCGAAGTGATAGAGAAAAGTTTGCGAATGATTATATCCAGTGGATATTTTACGAATCAGAAGGTATTTTAAAACTAAACTCTCTTTTAAGAAGAATATTTATATTTGAAATTCCTTTTAAGAAAGAAGTTTTGCTTCAATTACAACGGCTACCAGCATTTGAAAAACTTGTTACAACATTTATAAATAGAAGAAAGATGGAAATAAGATCAAATATAAATAGATATAGAAAATTTGAAGATCAAGAAAAAAATCTTCCAGATGAAATTCAAAAATTTATGGATTTTTTAAAAAATTAATCGACTGTTTATGTTTCATTATTTATAATTTTCCGATAAAAATAGTAGTTATCCTATATTTTTAAATTGATTTTTTAAATTTTTATTTAATGAAGTGATTTTATGTTTTTTCGAACTATATTAAATATGGTTTGTATTTTAAATGATTTGTGGCCAGGATAAGAAAATGATTTCATAATTTTTAGTATTTTTTAAAATGCATTTAATATAGATTATTTTTTTTAAATAAAATCCTTTATTGAATACTATAATGGAAAAAAGATTAGTTAGATATTAAAAATTATATGGAAGTGAAAGAAATATTAATTACTTTGCTCTTTTAATACAAAATCTCACGCAATATCAAGGAGGAATGCGATGAGCAAAATTACAATCAATAATTTATCCAATTCTGGTATAGATGTTCAAAATCTTATTGATAAGCTTATCCAGGTAAAATCAATGCCTATTGATGCTCTTAAAAATACAAATGAACTTTACAAAAGTAGGATTTCAAAACTTAATGAAATGTTAGATTTGCTCAAAAAGTTGCAGGAATCATCAAAATCATTATTTGATTACCGCTCACCTTTTGATGAAATGCTTGGCATCTCTTCAAATGAGGAGTTCTTTACTGTAAAGGCAAATAGAGGAGCTGATGTATCAACCAGAAAGATTCAAATACTTCAAACTGCAAAAAATTATACTATTTCATCAGATACTTTGCCTGTGGGAACAAAAATAGGTAAAGTAAATTTTACTATCCAGGTTGGGGATAGCGTAAGAAAAGTTGCTTTTGAAGGTGGTACTATAGAAGAATTTGTTAAAGCTATCAAAGAGCAAGCAGGTGACATAGTCAATATAAATATTACTTACAAAGATAAAGATAATCTTGTTATTTCCATTGAAGCAAAAAAACAGGGAGCAAATGGCAATATTCAGTTTTCAGAAGAGGTTCAACCTATTTTAGAACAACTTGGGATAGTTCAAAAGGTTTCTAAAAGTGAATCTTTGTTATATAAGTCAGATCCCTTTACTCTATCAAAAGATACATCAAATAAAATCAATGTCCCACAGCCAGGAGTAAATGAAAAGCTAACAATAACTTTTGATGTCCAGAAAAAAGAATTTATACCACCTTCTTCTCAGAATATCAATGTCCCTGATGAAATAGGTGGTGGAACTCCAATAACGATAGATCCTCAAACTGCTTACCCGGATCCAGTTATTGCCAATCAACTTATTGATCAATCACAAATTGCAAAAGAACCTTTGACTGTTAAAGTAATAGGGACAGAAGGGGAAAAAATTATTCAAATTGAATCTTCAGCCAGTGGTATTACTCTGAACAAAGATGAACTTGGGATAGGAAATATCCAATCTATTGAGTTTATAAATAAATCCAGTGACTCCTATACGGTATCAAACCTGCAGGTTAAAAGCATCCAGGAACAAGAAGGTTATGTTGCAAAAAATATTGTGCAAAAGGGAAGAAATTCAATATTCTTGATCGATGGAATTAGAATAGAAAAAGAAAGTAATGTTATAGATGACGTTATCAAAGGGGTAACATTAACATTGAAAAGAGAGACAAAAGAGGAAGAGACAATATCTATTGAACCAAATACAGAATATGCTAAAGAGAAAATTATCGAATGGGTTGGCCATTATAACAATGTTATTGATTTTATAGTTAACGAGACAAAGATCAATAAGGAAGGTGGAGAAAATGGAGCATTTGCAGGAGATACTGCCTTCATGATGCTGCATAACTCTTTACAAAGGATTATGCAATCTTCATTTAGTGACAGGACATACAAGATGCTTGCTCAGATAGGTATCTCAACTGGAAAACCTGGTTCAAATCCTACTACAAGAGGAGGTTACTTAGAGATAGACGAAGAGATGCTTGACAAAGCTCTTAAAGAGAACCATCAAAAGGTAAAAGAACTTTTTGGGTTTGATTCAGATGGTGATAGACTTACAGATAATGGGATCGCCTTCAGAATAGGTGAATATTTGAAGGGAATGACAAACTTTTCAGATGGTACTATTAAAAAACGAGCAGATTATTTTGCAGAGTTGATAAAACAAAATGATAAAAGGGTAGAAACATTAAACAGACAGCTTGAGACATATCGTGATTCTTTAATATTTAAATTTGCCTCTATGGAAAATCTTATATCCAAACTAAAGGGTGATGGGAATTACTTATCAACTTATTTAAATAATTCCAATTCTTCAAACCAGAATAAGTAATATAAATGCTTTTAGGTAGTTTAGCTGTTTTGAATAAAAAATCTTATATTATTTTACCTTGTTTTTAGTTGTAAAATTGTTCACAATTTCCACTTTTATGGAAGATAAATTTTAATTGATTAATTTTTTTATGATTATTGTAATTCTTTAATAAAAAATCACTATTATATAATTGATATTTTTATGCAATTTTAAAAATATAAAAAGATTTAATATTAAATTTGTTAAAGGTTCGAATTATTCCTATGAGAAAAATATTATTGATTTTTGTATCTTTTTTTATTTTGCTATTAATCTTTTCTGGTTGTTCCTCTACTGATATGGAACTTCTTAAGGCTAATAGACTTGCCGGGAGTAAGGAAATACAACCACGTCTTCAAGCCTATGAGATATACTCAAAGTATGCTTCAACAAATGCTCAAGCTAGATCTGGATTGCTTGCTGTTTGTAAAAGTTTAGGTATATCTTATACTCTTGAAAATCAATATAACGAAGCTCTGAAGTTTTTGCTTCAAGCTCTGGAAATGGATCCAACTCAGTATATTGCTCATTACTACGCTGGCGTTTGTTACGCAAATTTGTGGGCAAATGAATTCTCTCCAACTTTAAAGGAAGAATATAAACAAAAAGCTTTGATGCATTACCAGATAACGATAGAGCAAGTTCCAAGTTTCACTTCAGCTCATTATGGATTGGGATTTTTTTATTATCAAGCTATGAATGATTATAAAAAGGCTAAAGAAGAACTTGAAATAGTATTAAAACTCGATCCAAAATATGTTAGAGCATATTTTGTACTTGCTCAGATAGCGTATCTTGAAGGGAATCTCGGTTTAGCCAGGGATTATTATACCAAAATTCTTTCACTTCTTCCTTCAAAAGATTATAGAAGACAAACAGTTTTAGATAATATTGCCAGAATAGATGCAGAGTTAAATACAAAATGAATATCTGTTCTCAAAATAGTAGAGATTATATTGTCGCTTTCGCAATTATTCCACCAGAAATCTTATCTATTTCTCAAAAAATACATCTTTTAAAAATATTTAATTTTGATATAAAGAAAATATTGAATCTAACAAATATTGAGTTGCAAAAGTTATTAAACAAACGAAAAATTTGCAATTTAAAGAGAGATAATCTTTTAAAGGATGCTGACAATTATCTTGATCTGGAAAAAAAAGGAAAGTTTTGTATTTTGACACCTGAAAATCCACTTTTTCCATTCTCATGCTGGAAAAATGATGATTTTAGTATTATTGAAGAACAATGTTTACCATTTTTGCTTTTTTGTAAGGGAGATATAAGTCTTTTTAAAAATGCAATGATCAGTATTTTTGGCACACGAAAACCAAAAGAACTAGCTTTAAATTTTACAAATTTTTTGGTTAAAAGTGTCAATAAAACTGTTGTGTCCGGGTTTGCAGAAGGGATTGATGCCAGGGCTCATATCTCTGCTTATGAAAATAAAGTTCCGACTATAGCTGTATTTGGTTGTGGGATTAATATTATATATCCAAAATCCAATTTATATCTATATTCATTGCTGGAAAAATCAAGATTTTTAATTATTTCAGAATATGCGCCAGATGCAATACCTCAAAAATACTATTTCCCCTTAAGAAATAGAATCATTGCTGCTTTAAGTGATGATCTATTTTGTATTCAGGCAAGATGGAAATCTGGAGCTCTAATAACTGTTGAATATGGTATTAAGTATAAGAAGCGTATATTTACATTTTATCCTATAGAGCTTGAAGGTTATGAAGGCAATAAATATCTCTTTAATTCTGGTAAGGCTAGATTAATTTATTGTTATTATGATGGAAAATATTGGATAAAAGAGCCAGGGTTGTTTAATACGTCTTCTTTTTTAGATGATGAGATTTCTATTGAACAATTTTGCCAGGATTCAAAAAATATCATTTCAACAAAAGAAGATTTTATTCAAAAATTTTTATTAAAGACGATTTGTCTGTCTCCTGGTAGAAGTTCTCAATATTATATTGAACAGATAAATTCTGATGTCAGTATAGTTTTCCAGTTGATTTCATTATTTATAAGCAAGGGATATATATATATAGGAAAAGACAAGCAAATATACCCGGATTACAATAGAATTCCCATTGAATATCTAATTTCCCATGATTAAAATAAGCTTTTCCCGACTATATATGGGAAAATTAGGAAAAAAAATAGACTTTAGACTTTATTTATAAAAGCCTTATTCAAGGAATTTCGACTTTTAATTTCAGGCTTTAGACAGCGATAAAAAGCGAAGAGCGATAAAATATTTTGATTAAATGGTTACCAGGTATCTTGACAAAAGTCACCAAGAGTATAAAAGTCGATTGCCTATTCAAAATTATTGTTATATTATTAAACTTAAGGAAAATGAATGGTAGCAAAAGATAATCAAAAAAAACTAACAAAAAAAGAACAAACTGATGCTGTTAAGAAAAGAGAAAATTCTGACTCCAATCCAAATAAAAATCTCATAATAGTTGAGAGCCCTACTAAAGTTAAGACTATCAAAGGTTATGTTGGCAACGATTACGAAGTTGTTGCTACAAAGGGTCATATTATGGAGCTTCCAAAATATAGTCTTGGTATTGATATAAAAAATGGATTTGATCCTAAATATGAGATTTTGTCTGATAAAAAAGCACTGGTTAAAAGTCTAATAGAATCAGCAAAAGACAAAAAGGCTATTTATCTTGCTTCAGATAATGATAGAGAAGGAGAAGCTATAGCATTTCATGTTCAAAAGGTTCTGGAAGATAATATTGATAAAAGTATTAGTTTTCATAGGATAGTTTTTAACGAAATTACAAATAATGCAATAATCTCTTCCCTTAAAGCCCCCAGACAAATAGATATTAAAAAAGTTGATTCACAAAAGGCAAGAAGAGTTCTTGACAGATTGGTAGGTTATCAGATTTCACCAATTTTATGGAAAAAGATAATGAAGGGCATTTCCGCTGGAAGAGTTCAGTCTGTTACATTGAGATACATAGTTGATAGAGAAAGTGAAAGAGAGAATTTTACTCCTGAAAAATATTGGCCAATATCCGCTCTTGTCGATGATCAATATGAATTTGAGCTTAAAAAAGTCGAAGGACGAAGCTATGATTCAAAGAATGAAGAACTTAAAGAAAAAGCAGAAAAAATACTTCTTAATCCAGACAACTCAAAAATAGGCAAAATAATATCAATCTCAAGTTCAAGTACTTCAGCAAAACAGTTACCCCCATATATTACAGCAACATTACAACAGGATGCATTTAGACATTTTAATTATCCACCAAAAAAAACGATGATGATAGCTCAAAAACTTTACGAAGGTATACAGTTAAAGTCTGAGCATAAAGGTCTTATAACATATATGAGAACCGATTCTACGAGAGTTTCAAATTTAGCTCTTGAAGAATTGAAAAATTACATATCAGAGAATTTTGGTAGTAAATACTATTCATTTGTACCATTTAGTAAATCAAAAACAAATGATAAAAACATTCAGGATGCCCACGAGGCAATAAGGCCAACAGATATTTCTTTAACTCCAGAAAAATTGAAACAGTACCTTGGTAAAGATGAATTAAATATATATTCAATTATATGGGAAAGATATATTAGTGCGTTTATGAAGCCACCTGTTTTTAGAATTGTTACTATAAAAATGGAATACCTGAATTGCATTTTTGAAGCAAAATTTAGAAATATTCTGGAAAAAAATTCACTGGAAGTTCTTAAAATATTAAAACCTTCAGAAAAAATACAGAATACTCCGGATTTCAAAGAAAATGACCAGGTAACTATTACAAAGATAAATATTATAGAAAAGTTTACTGAACCTCCTTCAAGATATGATGAAGCCTCTTTGATAAAAAAGCTCAAAGAAGAAGGCATAGGTAGACCTTCCACTTATGCTACAATCATGGGTATTTTATATGATCGAAATTATGTTGTAAAAGAGGATAAGAAACTTGTTCCAACAGATGTTGGGAAGATAGTTGTCAATTTTTTGGTAAAATATTTTCCAGAAATATTTGATTATAAATTTACAGCCAGGATGGAAGATGATCTTGATAGGATAGAAAAAGGTGAAGCAGATTATATTGAAATCTTATCTCTGTTTTACTCAAAGTTCGAACCATTACTTAATCAGACAGATAAAATGGAGTCTTTCAAGGAACATTTTATAGAAAAAACCAATCTTACCTGCGAAAAATGTGGAAGTCCGATGGTTGTTAGAAAAACAAAATTTGGTGAATTTTTAGCCTGTTCAAATTATCCAAATTGCAAAAATTCAAAATCATTTTCTTTTGGTGTTTGTCCAGTCTGTAAGAATGGTTTTATAGTTAAACGTAAGGCTTCAAAAGGGAAAATGAAAGGATATTTTTTTGGTTGTAGCAATTATCCCAATTGTAACTATATATCTAATAGTAAGATTAAATTACTTAAATGCCCACAATGTGGCTCTTATATGATTAATGATTTAGAAAACCATAAAATAAAATGCATAAAATGTGATTTTGCAATCGATTTAAAAACTTAATAATTCTATTTTATATGGGTGAGATAGTAAATGGCTGAGGAAGAAAAAAAGCATTTCGATATATATATTGAACTATTTTGTAACTATTTAAGATCTGTAAAATCATACTCTGAAAATACTATAGTTAATTACAGAAAAGATCTTTTGCAATTTGCAGAGTTTTGTTATAAAAACTGGAATATTTCGACAATTTCAAATATTAATACTGATATAATTAGATCATATTTATCGGAACTCAGGCTTAAAAGAAGAATGTCTTCTACTATTATAAGAAAAAGATCTGCATTAAGTTCATTTATAAGATTTTTAGAACAAAAAGGTTTCATGCAAAAAGGACTTGTCTCTTTTCCTAAGGGTTTCAGGGGAGAAAGAAAATTACCAGAATCATTTACAAAAAATCAGATTACAAACTTTTTACTTTTTGTTAAGAATCAGATAAAGAATGATACAAATGTATTTGAATACAGAGATTATGTGATGATCATTTTTTTATCTTTTTGTGGAGTAAGAGCAAGTGAACTTATAAATATGAAAAAAAATCATATAGATAGTCAGAATTGTATAATCAAAGTTACTGGTAAAGGAAATAAGCAGAGGTTAGTACCTTTTCCAGATGATTTTAGAAAAGATATAAATTGCTATATAAGACTCACACAGATGAATAATTGGGAATTTCTTTTTTGCAATAAATCAGGAAAAAAATTGACCAGAAGAGGTCTTTTTTATATATTAGTAAAGAAGGTAGAAAAATATCCTGATCCTGTACATATGCACCCCCATAAATTCAGGCATACATTTGCAACTTTACTACTGGAAAATGGGGCTGATATAAGGATGATACAAAAGCTATTGGGGCATGAGTCTATTGCTACAACTGAAAAATACACACATCTTGATAGAGAAAGAAAAAAACAGCTGTATGCGAAATTTCATCCTCATGCATAGGCCATTTACTTGAGTCCCATGTTTAATATGTATACTTTGTTCAATATATTTTAGCTATCTAATGTTTTTTTAATATAGCACATATTGGTGGAAAAAAGTTTATCAATACTTAATTAAAAATAGGAAGGAATTATGAATGAAATGCATGGAACGACTATTTTATGCGTAAAAAAGGGAGATAATCTTTGTATGGCAGGTGATGGCCAGGTGACTATGAATGAAATGGTCATCAAGCATACTGCCAGAAAAGTAAGAAAAGTCTATAAGGATTCTGTTTTAGTAGGTTTTGCAGGTGCTGTTGCCGATGCCTTTGCACTGTTAGAAAGGTTTGAAGAAAAATTGGCCAAGTACTCGGGAGATCTTGAAAGATCAAGTTATGAACTGGCTAAAGATTGGCGAACAGATAAGATACTTAGAAAATTGGAAGCGATGATGATTGTTGCAGATAAACATGATATTTTTCTTCTCTCTGGATCTGGTGAAGTTATAAGACCAGATGAACCTTTAGTTGCTATAGGGTCCGGTGGAGGTTATGCATATGCGGCAGCAAGAGCTTTATATGAAAACACTGAACTTTCAGCTACTGAAATCTGTAAGTTATCTATGAATATTGCTTCTAAAATATGTATTTATACAAATGATAATATTATTTTTGAGGAGATTACTCATGACTAATGATAATAGTATGACTGAGATAATGAAAAATAATTTGCAGATAAATACAGAAAATCTTGACTCTTTAACTCCTAGCAGGATTGTTGAACTACTTGATAAGTATATAATTGGACAGGATAAAGCCAAAAAAGCAGTAGCTATTGCCTTAAGAAATAGAACAAGAAGAAAAAAATTACCTAAAGAAATTAGAGATGAGATTATACCAAAAAATATTATTATGATTGGACCAACTGGTGTTGGCAAAACAGAAATAGCTCGAAGGATTGCTCAACTCACTGGAGCTCCTTTTATAAAGGTTGAAGCCACAAAATATACTGAGATTGGTTATGTTGGAAGAAATGTTGAGCAGATTATTAGAGATCTTATGTCAAGTGCTGTTTCAACTGTTATCAAGGAGCAGATGGATCTTTTCCGTGAAAAAGTTAAAGATAGAGTCGATTCAATAATACTCAGCAAACTTATGCCAACACAGGATGATCCTTTTACTGCAAGTGATGGAAAAGTTGAAGTTGTCGGATCATATACTAAAAACTCATCTGCAGCTATGGAAAAGATGCGGGAACTTTACAATCAAGGAAAATTTGAGGATAAAATTATAGAGATAGAGGTTAAAGAGCAGCAAAATTTTTCAGACATGTTGAATATCCCTGGAATGGAAGATCTTGGAGTATCTATCGGAGGTATTTTCCCTGGAATGCCACCAAAAAAGAAAAAGAGAAGAGTGAAAGTATCTGAAGCTCGTAATATCCTTGAAGAGATTGAACTTGATAAGATTGTTGATAAAGATTTAGCTGTGGAGATTGCAAAAGATCGAGTTGAAAATATGGGGATTGTTTTTATTGATGAAATAGATAAGATTATTGGTGGAAGATCTGATGCAGGTCCAGATGTTTCACGAGAAGGTGTCCAGAGGGATCTTTTACCCATAGTAGAAGGTACTACTGTTATGACGAGATATGGGCCTGTGAATTCGGATCATATTCTCTTTATTGCAGCTGGAGCATTCTCTTATTATAAGCCATCTGACCTTATTCCTGAGCTTCAAGGTAGATTTCCTATTCGAGTTGAGTTAAATCCATTGACAGCTGAAGACTTTAAGAGAATATTGACAGAACCAAAAAATGCGATCATAAAACAGTACATTGCTTTACTTGAAACAGAAGATGTCAATATAAGTTTTACTGAAGATGCTATAGAAGCACTGGCATCCATATCATATGAGATAAACTCTCGAACAGATAATATAGGTGCAAGAAGGCTTCATACTGTGATGGAAATTGTACTTGAAGAATTGCTTTTTAATGCAGATAAATACTCTACTCAGTCTATACAGATTGATAGAGATTATGTAAATTCTAAACTTTGTGATATTATGGAGAAAAAAGATCTATCAAAGTATATATTATAATACAAGCAAGATTAATACAATGATCCCTAAAATAATTCTATAATATCCAAATATCTTAAAATCATGTTTGGCGAGATATTTTATAAAAAACCTTATTACCAGTAATGCAACAATAAATGAAACAATAAATCCTATTGCCAGTAATATTATAGCTTCAGAATTGTAGAAAACTTTTGCCTTAATTAAAGAAACAAGACCAGCTCCTATTAAAGTTGGTATTGCAAGGAAAAAAGAGAACTCTGCGGCAACAACTCTCGGTAAACCAAGAATCAATCCACCGATAATTGTTGCAGCGGATCTCGAAGTTCCAGGGATTACTGCAAGAAGCTGAAAGCAACCTATTATAAAAGCCTTTTTAAAGTCAAGATAGTTAGCTGTATCGCCATTTATATAAACAGGAGCATTTTTTGCTGTTTTTTCAATTTTTTTCTTTCTGGATAGAAAGATTTCGATTATAATAAAAACGATTCCATAGAATATTAAGGTAATGCTTACACATGTCGGATTAAAGAATCTTTCCTGTATGAAATCATCTGCAAATAAGCCAACTATACCAAATGGTATTATCGCAATAATTATGTAAATCCATAATTTGATTTTATTTGACGAAAACTTTATTTTTTTTTCATTCTTTTTATATTCCAGTGGCCATAATTTATTGAAGTATACAAAAATAACCGATAGGATAGCTCCAGATTGAATGAATATTTCAAATAGATTTGTAAAAGCCCTGTCATTTGATAGTTTTAATATATTATCGAGTAATATAAGATGGCCGGTGCTGCTTATGGGCAAAAACTCTGTTATTCCCTCAACTATTCCAAATATTATCGATTTTATAATATTTGTCACCATAAAATCTCCATTTTTCAACATTTAGTAAATATAAACCCACAATTCTGTTCATATTGTTATGTTTCGAAACTTTTAACTCTGGACTGTTGTACTTTCAACTATTGTGTCGTCAAGTTTATTCCCGGACTTTAGACTTTAGACTTTTAGCTTTAAACTGCTATATATTTGCTTTCAAATTAAAGTTGTAGAGTAAGGCATTATGTATAAAAAAAATATAGTAATGTTTTAAATAGTCAAATTAAATTGAAATACTCATATTTGAAAAGTAATACACCATGTAAAATATTCAGAGATATTTATTGATATTTAAAAATATTTATTGACAATTTATTAAATAAATGTTAATAAAATATTGCGACAGTGAAATATTCTTATGTTTAAGCTTTAGGAGGCTTTTAATGAACTGCATTAAGACAAGAATTTATATTTTCTTTTTTGTAAAATAAGCCCGTTTAAACTTGGAAAAATATTCTATTCTAAATTTGCTAAAATTAATTTTTTGAAAATTAAGAAATTTAGATATGATTATATGCTATAAAATATAAATAAAGTTTCAATTGTTCCTTTTTAATTTAATAATTTTAGAGATTTTATTATTAATTCTTAAATTTTTATATTTTATTGATTTTATAGCACATACTAAGATAATAAAAAAAAGTTTTAAATAATAGTAATTATATATTTTGTTTTCAAATAGAATATCTTTAAATGTTTGAAACGGGTATTGAAAGTTTCTGATAGATCCCGTTTCATTCTTTTAATTTCATGTTATTTTTATTTTTTTAATTCGAAATGAAACACCCGGATCTATCGGGTGTTTTTTTTTGCTAAATAAGGATAAATTTATGAAAAATCAAAAGACTAAGAAGATAATTTTATTTATAATAAAAAATCATTTTTTTCTTCTTTTATCTTCTTTTATTGTGATGCTTTTAACAACAGCTATAGGGATTTATATGCCTATTATTGTTAAAGATGCAATAGATATTAATATTTCAATGAAGGATACTCTTGGACTTGCAAAAAAAGCAGAACTTTTTTTAGTATTACTATTTATCCTCTCAATATTAACATATTTAAGTGTTTATTTAACTGAGACATTCGGTCAAAAATTTTTGTTTGATTTAAAACGGTATATTTTTTCACATATTCTTCATTGTAAAATGAAAATTTTTGATAGTAATCCGGTAGGAAAACTTATTGCAAGGATTGAATCAGATGGTGAGTCTCTGAGAGAATTTTTTACCAGCAGCGTTATATCAATTATTTCAGATATTGTTCTTTGTTTTGGTATGATACTGGTTCTTTTCAAGTTTTCACCACTACTTACTCTACTTATTTTACCAGTAATCGTGATCATATTCTTTTTTTCATTCTGGTTTCAAAGATCAGTTGCTCCGTTTTGGGTAATTTTACGAAAGATAAACTCAACATTATACGGTTACTACTCAGACTTTATAAAGGGGCATGACATATTAAGATTATTTAATAAGTTTAGCTGGGCTTTTCACAAAATAAACCTTTCATTCAAGAAAAAATTTATCAATGAATTAAGAGGCGAACTAATAGATGCAATTTATTATAATTCTTTACAGATATTTGAAGCCATAAGCATTTCGGTTGTTTTGTGGGTCGGTCTTGCTGGAAACATATCTTCTAAAGTATCTATAGGAACGATCATCCTTTTTGCAACATATATAAAGCAATTTTTTGGACCAATTAAAAATCTTTCTTCTCAATTTCAGATCTTTCAGAGAGCGATAGCATCAATTGAACGTATTGATGATGTTTTTAATATGGAGACTGAAGAAATAAATAAATCAGAAGATAGGGAGAAAGGGATTCAGTTTAAAGATAGAATTGTTTTTTCACAGCTCTCTTTTAAATATCCTATACATAAAGATGATGAAGATACAGGTATAAATAATATATATGCTTTAAAAGATGTCAACTTTGAAATAAATAAAGGTGAAAAAGTTGGAATTGTTGGTAAAACTGGTTCGGGAAAGACTACAATAACTGCTCTTCTATTGAAATTTTATGATGAATACGAGGGCTCAATAAAAGTAGATGATAAAGAGCTCTGTGACATTGGCACATATCAGATAAGATCATTGATAGGAGCTGTGTTTCAGGATACATTTCTTTTCCCTGATACTATTTTAAATAATATAATTCTTGATTCTCAACTTACGGAAAATGATGTCTTAAAAGCCATTGATATACTGGGTTTAAAAGCGATTTTCGATAGATTTCCAGCTGGACTTCAAACTGTTTTGAAAGACGATGGATCAAATATATCATCTGGTGAAAAACAAATCATAGCTATTTTAAGAATATATATAAGGGATCCACAGATATTTATTTTTGATGAAGCTACATCTTCAATAGATAACAATACCGAAACTCTTATATATGATGCTTTAAAAAAGATATTAAAGGATAAAACAGCTATAATAATTGCACATAGATTATCAACAATAGATTTTTGTGATAAAATACTGTGCTTTCATGAAGGTAAACTTGTGGAATCAGGGACTAAACAGCAACTTCTACTTATAAATGGATACTTCAAGAAATTATATATGAATTACAAAAGGGAAGAAAAATTTGAAGAACAAAACAATTTTGTTTATAATGAAAGAATTATTGAGACTCAAGATTAATTTATACCATTAATAGCTAAATCACGAGGTAAATATATGACAACTATTGCAAATAATGATACTAACTCATTTAAGGTCAAATTTAACTATATTGTTTCTTTATGGAAAGAACATAAATACAGAATACTATTGCTAATATTTTTATCATTGGTAAATACTACCGCAAATACAGTATACCCTCTTATATTGCGATACATAATCGATAGTCTTGGAAACCCCACAGGCAGTTTTTCTTTGCAAAATGCTATCGCTTTGCTTATAGCCGCTTCTGTTATTGCTGCAATATTTTACTCAAGTCTTCAGGCAAACAGGGTTTTTACAAATCTTTCATTCTCCTGGAAAATAACTCTTGTTATATTGCGCTGGTTGCTTAAGCAAAGAAAAAAGTTTTTTCACTCTTTTTCTCATGGAGAATTACTTACCAGAGTTTCAGATGATATTGAAAAGATATCATGGCAACTTTGTTCAGGAATATTTAGATTTTTTGACTCTCTTTCCATAATTGTATTTTCCTTGATTTTCATGTTTGGATTTTCTCTTAAGCTGACATTATATGTTATAATCCCTTTATTTTTAGTGGTTTTTATAATGGTTCTGTTTGATGAAACATGGGAGAAGCTCTTTGAAAAGCTACAGGAAAAAATATCATCGGTTAATAATATAATCGAAAAAGCATTTTCCTCCATAAAAGTCATTAAAAGTTGCAGAATGGAATATTTTTCTGAAAAGGAGTTTCATCAGATAATGCAGGAAAGGAAAAAATCTGAACTAAAACTTGCATTTTTTCATGGTCTCTGGCATGCTCTTGATCTATTTGCCAATCAATTTTCTTTACTCTTAATAATATTTTTTGGTGGTAAGATGGTTATTGCCAAACAGATGAGCCTTGGAACGTTTGTTGCCTTTCTTCAGTATTTTTATCTTATGTTCGATTATCTTTACTCATTTGCTTACTTTTTTATTGATATAAATAGAGCTTTTGTATCTATAAAAAGGCATCTTGAAATCTTGTGGTATGGGAAAGATAAAGGTGAGATGAAGAATGATAGAAGCCTATTTGATGAAAAAGATATTGCAGAATTGGAAAATTTATCTAATAAAAAAATAAAGATAAATGAGATTGACTCCATTACTTTGAAAAATGTTTATTTGAAAATAGATCAGAGAACTATACTTGAAGATATTAACCTTACACTAAAAAAAGGAGATATAATAGGTATAACAGGAGAGATAGGTTCAGGCAAATCTATGTGTATGCATGTTATAGCAGCTCTTGAGGAGATAACGGAAGGCAATATATATATTAATGATATTCCTATTGATAAAATAGACATTGATTATTACCAGAAAAATATTGGTTTTGTTTTTCAAGAACCATCATTATTTTCAGTATCAATCAAAGAAAATATAATCTTACCAACAACTGTAGAGCAGGAAAACTATTTTTTGATTTATAATCAAAGAAAATTTTTGAAGAACTATTTGCCACTAAAGCCTTTAGCGATTAAGGATGATTTTCAGTTCGAGTTTGACTCCGAGATTTTGAATAAATCGATAGAAATAGCTGCTCTTGAAGATGATATCAAATCCTTTGCATTTGGACTTGATACTCTTGTTGGCCCTCAGGGCTATACTCTTTCTGGAGGCCAAAAGGAAAGAATTACCATTGCAAGAGCTGTATATGTAAATCCCAGTCTTTTCATTTTTGATGATTCAACGAGATCACTTGACTATGAAACAGAACAAAAGGTCATATCATCGATAAGAAAAAATAATAGCAATGCAATTATAATAATCGTTACACAAAGGATTCGTTCCATTACTTTTACCGATAAAATTCTTCTTTTTGAAAAAGGAAAAATTTCAGCATCTGGTAATCACCAACAGCTCTTAAGGAAATCTATCAGGTATAAACACTTATTTGAAAAAGAAACACTTGGTAATAGTTAATTCTTAAATATTTAATCTTTGCTCGAGAAAATTTCTCAATTAAAATAGGATGATTTGCAATGCATTTTAAAATCAGTGTTAATTATAGAGGTGTTTAAGGTTTAATAGTTTTTTAACGATTCAACAATTGCCCTGCTTAGTGATTTTTTACTATTTGTTTTGTGCTTTTTGCCAATGCACTCTCACGAAAATTATCTTTTAATACAAAAGGTGTGGTCCCAGAAAATAAGAGTAGAATAATATTGCACCCTCGCAAACATTATGTTTTCATGGTGTCTAACACAAAAAGTCTTGCTTCACTTTGAATGAGTGGTATTGATCAAAAAATAATTACGATATGTTACCAATATATTCGAATATATTACTATTAGTAGCAATAATATATTTATTGATTTTTATCTTTTTTTCTTTATTTTATTTTTAGTGGATTTCATTTAAGAAGAATGTTTAAGCTTTTAAAGTTAACTTTTTTTTAAATATTTAATAGCTTGAACAAAAAACTATAATTCAGGATAAAACATGAAGAAGATAATGATCACAGATGTGACTTTGCGAGATGCTCATCAATCTCTTATTGCTACGAGAATGAAAACAGAAGACATGATTCCTATATTAGATAAGATGGATTCTGCTGGTTTTTTTTCGATGGAAGTTTGGGGTGGAGCCACCTTTGATACTTGTATCCGTTACCTCAATGAAGATCCATGGCAACGGTTGAAACAACTAAAGGCAATGTTACCAAAAACTCCTTTGCAGATGCTTTTGAGAGGGCAAAATCTTGTTGGTTATCGGCATTATGCAGATGATATTGTAGAAAATTTTGTATTTAAAGCTGCAGAATATGGTATAGATATTTTTAGAATTTTTGATGCTCTTAATGACACAAGGAATCTGGCAAAAGCTATTGAATCGGTTAAAAAAGTAGGAAAACATGCTCAGGGAGCAATATCATATACTATATCTCCAGTTCACACTCTTGAATCCTATATTCAACTTGCAAAAGATCTTAAAAATATGGGAGTGGATTCTATCTGCATAAAAGATATGGCTGGTTTATTGCTTCCTGAAGAAACATATGAACTGGTTAAGGGTATTAAAGAAGCAGTAAATTTACCTTTAGTTTTGCATTCACATTCCACTTCAGGAGTTAGTGTTGCGACGCTGTTAAAAGGCATAGAAGCTGGAGCTGACATTATGGATACAGCAATCTCATCTTTTTCGATGCAGACATCGCATTCTGCAACTGAGTCTATAGTTGCAAGTTTGCAGAATACAGATTATGATACCGAACTTGATCTTGAGTTGTTGGATGAAATAGCTACCTATTTTGCTTCAGTTAGAGAAAAATACCGAGAGTTTGAAACAAACATAATCATAGATACAAAAATATTTTTGTATCAGGTTCCTGGTGGCATGCTTTCAAACCTGGAATCTCAGTTAAAACAGCAGAATGCATACGATAAAATGACAGATGTTCTTCGTGAAATACCTCAGGTTAGAAAAGATTTTGGTTATCCCCCACTTGTCACACCAACTTCGCAGATAGTTGGTACTCAAGCTGTTATGAATGTTATTGCCGGCGAAAGGTATAAAACCCTTACAAATGAGTCAAAGAATCTTCTTATTGGCAATTACGGTAAAACTCCTGCAGAACCAGATCAAGAGCTTGTTAAGAGAGCTCTTAAGGAACTTAACCTTGAAAAACCAGTTGTTATGCGACCGGCAGATCTATTACATCCGGAACTTGATTTGATGATAGAAAAAACCAAAGAAATACAGAAAAAAAATAAAGTTTCTATGGAAGATGTACTTACTTATGCTTTATTTCCAAATATTGCTCCAGCTTTTTTCAAACAAAGAGCAAATCCGGTACCAGAAGAAAAGGTTGAAAAAACTAATAAAGATACTACCAAAACCAATGATATGAAAGCATATCTTGTAAATGTCGAAGGTCATGAATTTAAAATAATTTTTAAAGAGGTATCTTTATCAGACCTTTCAATATCAAGTATGGACCTAAAATTTGCAAAACCCACTGGATCAAATAACAATGAAACAAGCATGCAATCTTCATCTGAAAAGAAAGAGGTAGAGGTAGTAAAAGAAGCAAAAGTTGAAGAAAATAAGATCGAACAAAAAGAATGCAAGGAGAGAATCGTTTCTCCAGTTACAGGAACTGTATTGAAAGTATTGAAAAAAGATGATGAAGAAGTCAAACCAGGTGAGGTCATCCTTACTCTTGAAGCCATGAAGGTTGAGTTTGAAATAAAGGCTCAAACTGCGGGGAAAGTTAAGGTAAAAGTTAGTCATGGAGATATTGTCCAATCCGAAGCCATCCTATGTGAAATTTACTGAATATTTATTCGCACTTTTCTGTTTTGTATGGGTAAATCTTCCTCTTTATAAGACAAATTTATATTTCTCGGTTTTTGTATCGTAAAGTCGTATAAAAGGAATATTTGCTATTTTAACTGTAGCAAAACCTTTATTAACAATTCCAGGAATTGTGACTTTCAATTGTGAATCTATTTAATATACTCTGGATTTTTAGCTTTTAACTGTTTCTATAAAAAAAACATGAAGGATCAAATTAGCAAAAATATATTTAACCAAAAGCTTTAAAAAATTAGTAAAAGACCAGATTTAAGGCTACATGATGAAAAATAATTATTTAACAATTCAAAAAGAGTTACAGAAACCAATTTTTTTTGAAGATTGTTTTTTACAGGATAACAGACAGATATATTTTTCTATTAGTAGTGAAAAGGGGCTTGAATATTTAGATTCCGGTATTAATGGTTTTCACAATTATGGAATTAAAAAAGTCAATATAAAGTTAAAAAAAAAGGTAGAATCCTACGATATTTTTTATCAATATTGGCTGACTGATCCTGATTCTCCTTCCATATTTTTCCTTCACGGGAATGCAGAAAATTCATCTACTCACCCAAAATTTTTTCATTATTTTTTATCTAAAAATTATAATGTTTTTACGTTTGATCATATTGGTCATGGCTCATCTTCAGGGTATAGGGGTATTTTATATGATTATTCAGAATATATTGAAACAATTATCCAAATTTTTCAATTTTACCATAATATTTTAAAAAATTCTCAGAATATTAAATATAAAAATAAAAAAGTGAAAACGAAGGAACCAACCTGGATTCTGGCAGGATTTTCCATGGGAGGGCTTCTTGCGGTTGATTTTATAAACAAAATGAGAAATAAAAATTCAAAATCCTATAAAAAATCCGATGATTTTTCAAATGAATATACATTTAAAAAAAATAAGATTGATAATAATCCTTTGAAAAATTTATCTAAAGAAATTATTAAAAGTACTAATAATCCTGATAGCTCTAATGAATGTGATACATCAATCTATTCATCTATAAAATCATTGATTTTATTGGCTCCATGGCTTTCGACTCATAAAAGACTTATCAACAATCTTGTTAAACTTTACCTAAAATTATTTTCTCCTTTATTTAACAAAGAAGGACTTATAAGTGTTGATTTGCAAAGAAAAGTTTTTAATATGGATGAAACTCAATATATAAAGTTAAATAAAAATTTAACAGATAATGAAACTTTTCTAAAGATTAGATTTAAAGATAAAAGAATATACAGGTTAAATTCTAAGTTTCGATTAGCAACAATCATTCATGAGCAGGATAAATTAATTAACGATAAGCAAAAGATTGAAAAGGAGATATTTGCCATTATTCCTGAAAATGACTATGTTGTTGATTCAAACATCAGTGTTAAATACCTGCAATTTCAAGGTGCAATAATACACAAGCTCCCTGGTGCTTACCATGATTTTTTAGATTATAATGACTCACGGTGGACAATTTTAACAGATCACTTAAATAATTATTTGACAAAATTTGAAGAATGATTACAGTTGTTTTGAAATTGATGCAATTATTTTAGATTAGGGAGTATAAAAAAATGATTGAAGCAGATCAAGGCAAGTTATATGATGAATTGAAGCAATATATTGATACTGTTAAATCAAAGCCAGGTATTCTTATTAGTGTTTTACATAAAGCTCAGGGTTTATTTGGTTACTTACCAGTAGAAGTTCAGAAATTCATAGCAATGCAGTTAAATCTTCCTTTTTCTCAGGTATATGGAGTTGTTACCTTTTATAATTTTTTTTCCATGAAACCAAAGGGAAAACATGTTATAAATGTTTGTCTTGGGACTGCCTGTTATGTTAAGGGTGCTGAGAAAGTAGTTACCAATTTTGAAGATGCTTTACATATAAAGATGGGTGAAACTACATCTGATAAGATGTTTACTTTATCATCTGCTAGATGTTTTGGAGCTTGTGGTTTAGCTCCCGCAGTAATGGTTGATGATGAAGTATATGGTCAGGTTGATAAGAAGAAGATAGGTGAAATTATTAAAAAGTATGGAGGCTAGTTGAACGAGCTGACTCTTCATATTATTGATATTGTTGAGAATTCAGTATTAGCAAATGCAAGCAAGGTTAGTATTATTATTCGAATAGATGAAAATGCAAATCTTCTTTCCATTAAAATTGAAGATAATGGTAAGGGGATAGATAAACAGCTGCTTTCAAACATTGAATCACCCTTTTATACAACAAAAAAAGATAGAAAAATTAAAGTAGGTCTGGGAATTCCTCTTTTCAAATTTTCAGCTTTACAAAGTGGAGGTGATTTCAGAATAGATTCAGAACTCGGTAAAGGGACTTCGATTGAGGCTACCTTTCAGCTTAACAATATTGATAGACCACCTCTTGGTAATTTACTTGACACTATTATCTCTATTATTATTGGACATCAAAATATTGATTTTGATATTTCGATTTATAATAATGGAATGTTATTTCATTTAAATACTGCTGATATTAAAAATGAACTCGAAGGAGTTCCATTAAATTATCCTGATGTTTACAACTTTCTTGTACAGTTTATTAGTCAAGGATTAAGTGAAATAAATTTAGATCCTCAAAAGACTTATTAAGACTTATTAAAATATTTATCTTAATGGATAAAATTTTAAGCATAAACATGTTTCTACTAGATAGGAGGAAAAATGAAATCTTTGGAAGAATTAAAGAAAATTAGAGAAAAAGCTCAACAGGATCTGGCTTTAAGAAATAAAGATGCCAGGATTAAGATAGTTGTTGGCATGGGAACTTCAGGTATAGCTGCTGGTGCTAGAGATGTCTTAAAAACTCTTGTCGATGAAATTTCGAATAATAATATTACAGACGCTATAGTTACCCAGACAGGTGAGAAAGGTTTTTCATCAGCTGAACCTATAGTTGAGATCCAGGAACAGGGAAAAGAAACGATTATATATGGTAATGTTACTCCAGCTATTGCGAAACAGATAGTGAAAGAGCATATAAAAGAGGGTAAAGTGCTTGCTCAATATATCATTTCAAAGTAATAAAAGTATTTAAAATTTTATTAATACTTACCTATTTTTTTACTATATAAAGTGTGATTGCATTCTATTTTATTATTGCACATAGTGCTTTATAGAGAAAGAGAAAAGCTAATTTTATTTTATTTAATTTTTTGACATAAAGGTAGGTTAGAATATGGCCACAACAAGATTGAACGTTCTGGTTTGTTCAGGTGCTGCTTGTTTGTCTGCTCATTCAAAAGAAGTTAAAGACGAACTGATTATAAATATAAATAAGCATAACCTGAATGATGAAGTCAAGATCATAGAAACAGGTTGTATGGGGCCTTGTGAGATGGGTCCTATAATTTTAGTTTATCCGGAAGGAACCTTTTATAAGAAGGTTAAAAAAGAGGATGTTGCACAAATTGTTGAAGAACATTTTTTAAAAGGTAGGGTTGTAAAAAGACTTCTATTTGAAACTTTTGATTCTAAAAAAGTTATTGAAAGTCACAAAGAAGTTACTTTTTTCCAGAAACAGCAGAAAATAGTTCTTAAAAATTGTGGTGTTATAAATCCAGAGTCACTTGAAGAATATATAGCTACTGATGGATATCTAGCTCTTGGTAAAGTTTTAACAGAGATGAAACCAGAAGAAGTTATACAGACGATTTTAGATTCTGGCTTAAGAGGAAGAGGTGGTGGTGGTTTTCCTACAGGCTTGAAATGGAAGTTAGCAGCTGCTGAAAAAGACCCTGTTAAATATATAGTATGTAATGCAGATGAGGGAGATCCTGGTGCTTTTATGGATAGATCTGTTCTTGAAGGTGATCCACACTCAGTTATTGAAGGAATGGCCATAGCTAGCTATGCCATAGGTTCTCATAAAGGTTATGTTTATGTTAGAGCTGAATATCCCCTCGCTATAAAAAGATTGGATTATGCTATAAATCAAGCCAGAAAAGAAGGTTTGCTTGGAGATAATATATTCAATACAGGTTTTTCTTTCGATTTAGAGATCCGAATGGGTGCTGGTGCTTTTGTATGCGGAGAAGAAACAGCATTACTACGATCTATCGAAGGATTTCGAGGTACACCAACTCCTAAACCCCCATTTCCAGCTCAAAAAGGATTATGGGGCAAACCAACTATTATAAACAATGTTGAAACATTTGCTAACATCAGACATATAATAAATAATGGTGCAAAGTGGTTCTCAAGTATTGGGACTGAGAAATCGAAAGGGACAAAGGTTTTTGCTCTTTCAGGAAAGATAAGAAATTCTGGTCTGGCAGAAGTTCCGATGGGAACTACTATTAGAGAACTTGTATATGAAATAGGTGGTGGTATACCAGATAATAAAAAGTTTAAAGCAGTTCAGTTTGGTGGACCCTCTGGTGGTTGCATAAAATCAGATTATCTTGATACTGCCATAGATTATGAATCTTTGTTGCGATTGGGTGCAATGATGGGTTCAGGTGGTTGTATAGTCATGGATGAAGATAACTGTATGGTAAATACAGCAAAGTTTTTTCTTGAATTTACTTCATTTGAGTCGTGTGGTAAATGTACTCCATGTAGAATTGGAACAAAGCAGATGTATAACTTGCTTGATAAGATCACAAAAGGTAAAGGGACCATGGAAGATCTTGAGACTCTTGAAAGATTAGGTGAAGATATAAGAAGAACAGCACTTTGTGGTCTCGGGCAAACTGCTCCTAATCCGGTATTATCCACTTTAAAACATTTTAGAAAAGAATATGAAGATCATATTTTGCATGGTATATGTGAAGCAAAAGTCTGCAAAGATCTTATTTATTTTGAAATTGATAAAGAAATCTGCAAAAAATGTGGTTTATGTGCTAAAAAATGTCCAGTTCCATGTATTTCAGGGGAGATAAGAAAAACTCCATATGAAATAGATCAATCAGCTTGTATAAAATGCAGTTCTTGTTTTGACGTCTGTCCTTTTGGTGCTATATCCAAAAAAACTGGAGTTAAAAGGATTAAAGAAGAAAAAAAGGTTGAAATTAATGCAGATGAAGATTACTATAAATCTTAGTTCTTAAATGCTATAGTAAACTTTGATTTTTTATAATCTGGCAAAATTTTATTGTCAATCATATTTTATGGTACTTCCAGTTAATCATTACTTTTCATTAAATGGTAAGTTTAAAAACTTAATGTATCAACCCTCGTTCATCCGGCAATTGGCTGCTTATTTAAAAAAATATGTATTAATTATGAAAACAAGAATAAATATACATTGTCTTCTATTTTTATTTCTCTTTTCCTGATTCTATCTACATCTAATCCTTACAAAAAAGCGGATAGCAAAAAGCACTAATTAGCCGGATGAACCTATCTTTTTAATGATTTATTGACACAAAAGAAAATAATGGAGTTAGTTGCGCTTTTTAAGGGGATAAAATAAGATTAATGGAAATGATATTAATAAAGCTTTAAAGCAACAGTTTGATATAATTGAAAAATAGAATAAAATAAAAAGAAAAAAGATAATAATTGAGATTAAAGAAATAGAGATAATATAAAAACTATAAAAAGAAAACCTACAATACCTAAAAGTATATAAATAAATGTATTTTGAGCTTTAGAGCTCTTTTTCTCTTTTTTAGCATTTGGAGATTTAGCCTGAAGATCTTTAGTATCAAAATTTAACACATTCTCAGTTACAATTTTGACTTTTACCTTCTCTTCTTCGACAAGTTTTCCGTAAGTATTGTCATCTAATTTGATAAGCAAAATATAGTTATTGTTCAAATCTATTCGAACCTCAACCACCTCACCTTTAATAGGAAGTATTTTATCTTCAGATATAGCATTGAAATATTGCAGGAATTCTTTTGCTCTATTAAAAGTGGAATCGATATAGACATAAATATTATCTTGAGGAACTATCTCGTATATAGGTTTTCCTGATACTGGTGCAAGAGCAGGTTTTAAGGGTATTAACGTTGCTCCAGGGGGTATATCAAAACCAATATCTTCATCCTGTATAGATAATAAGGAATCAATATTTACATTTACGCTGTTTGTAGCTTGAAGTTGAATAGAATCTTCATCATATTTAAAGATTTCAAGTTTGCAGTCGCCATTGATTAAAGCTCGATTTATATTCTCTAAAAGTAAAGTCTGGAATTTATCAAAATCTGAATCCATTAAAGAGCAAAGGTAGCTGATGTCTTCGTTGAGAAACAATTTTTCGATACCAGCAATGAGAGATTTGGAAATATTTGATATGTTCTTGCCTTCAAATAAGAGTTGTAAGAGCTCTTTATATACTTCCTGCCAGGATCTGTTGATAGCTGAATTGTAAAATGTGGGAATTCGAGAAACTATAGCTTCAGCTTTTTCAAGTATTTTAAGCTCTCTATCCACTATGATTATAAAGATACCATAGAAGTTAAGATTTTCAGATCTCGCTCTTCCCTTTAAGACAACAAATCTACTCATATAATGATATCCACCTTAGTACTTTCTATTAAAACCATCTAACACATCTTTAGATATTGTCAATTGATATTTGTAAATAGGCTCTTCACTTTTAATACTGGTAAAAATTCTGGATCTTCAGTTTTTATGAAGAACATTATTTATAATATTAAAAAGGGAGCTAACTTTTAGCAGTAGAAACATTATTAATATCTTATTATTGATTATAAATACTTATATTGTATTGTCAAGGTCAATTTTAAATAATTATGAATAATTGTTTCTTCTGAAAAGCACTGATTTGAAAAATTATCATTTTCTTTTTGCTCGATTTGCTTTATATAACGTCTTTTTTTACAGGTTGATTTTTTATATTGTTGTTAAAAAATAAATATAGATATAGTTAATTTATTAGTGTTTTGCCAGTTTTTTTTTTTTAGAATAAATATCCTATTTTAATAGCAATACAGATGAAAAAATAAAGAAAAAAATAAAAAAAAATAAATTTTTAAAAATAAAGATAAGAATAAACAACGATAAATAATTGACAAATTTAGATTTTCATTTTGCATTAAACGGATATACAAAATTGAAATAATACCATAAAGTTCAATATAGAAGAAATTTATTCTGGTTATAGATTGATTATTAACTCTAGCATCTGTAGTACTATTTGCAATAGGCTCTTAGTCAAGGTTTAAACGAAGGAAAATATGATGAATGAAAACAATAGAATATTCTGGGAAGTTTACGGATGTGAGATGAATAAATCTCAAGCAAATTCTTTAAGAGAGTATCTTGAAAATAATGGTTATGTAACTTCTGAAAATATTTCGGATAGTGATTTTGTTCTTATTTATACATGTAGTGTTAGATATTCAGCTGAACAAAGAGCTTATGGAAGGTTGCATTACTTTAAATATTTAAAAAAAACGATCAATAAGAATCTGAAAGTCATATTGCTCGGTTGTCTGGGAGAGCAGGATAAAAATCAATTAATTGATAAAAAATTGGTTGATGTTGTTCTTGGAACCATAAATCAGCAGGCAGTTCTTTCTTATCTTGAACTTATTTCTAAGAATTCAAATAATTTTGCTAAAAATTTAATTGATAATAAAATAAAAGCTATAGCTGAAGTCAGGTCAGACGCTGATAAAGATGAATTAATAAGAAACATAAAAGCTGAAGCTGAAGTCAGGTCAGAAAATAGGAAAGATCTTAAAGACAGTGAAGTTAAAGGTAAGATAAAAGTTTCAAAAGAAAGGATATTTAATAATATAATAGATGAAACATTTCATGATTATAGAAACATTGAGTTCTTGAAATCAACAATGGATCCTTCATATCCCTTTAGATCATATGTTACAATAATTCATGGTTGTTCAAATTTCTGCACCTATTGCATTGTCCCTTACCTTAGAGGAAGAGAGGTATCGAGAAGTTCAGATGAAATACTTGAAGAGATTAAAGATCTAAAGGATCATGGAGCAAATGAGATAATTCTGCTGGGACAAAATGTAAATGCATATGGCAAAGATAATTCACAAATTCCTTTTAGTAAATTACTGGAAAAGATAGCAATGATCGATGGAATAGAACTTATTTCTTTTCTATCATCCCATCCAAAAGACTTTACAGATGATCTTATAGATGTTGTTTCAGGTTTACCAAATATTTCCAAACTTGTTCATCTGCCTCTACAATCTGGCTGTGATAAAATTCTGGATCGTATGAATAGAAAATATACAGTTTCACAGTACCTTTCAATAGTTGAAAAGTTGAAGAAAAAAAACGAGAATATTCAGTTTTCGACTGATATAATAGTTGGTTTTCCGGGAGAATCTGAAGAGGATTTTAGAGAAACTTTAAATATTATAAATAAAGTTAGATTTATGGATATTTTTTCGTACAAATATTCTGAAAGAAAACGTGGAAATATCCAATATTCTGACGATGTTAATGATGGTGTAAAATCGGAAAGACTCACCAGGTTAATAAGAGAAAAAGAAAGAATAGCACTGGAAATACGAAAAAGTCAGATAGGAAAAACCAAAAGAGCACTAATAATCGAAAAGAGCAGGGATGCGGATGATGAAATGCTCCTAAAGTCGATAGATGGATTTCATGGGGTTTTAAAGCTTAATGTAGCCGCTGGAAATCTTGTAACAATCAAAATTGTCGGCATAAGCGGGAAAACACTTATCTGCCAGCCTATAGAAGCAAAAGAGGCTATCTGCTGAAATCTGAGTACTGAAGCAAATTTATCAGCGAATTTCCTTTTAACCAGAGAGTAAGAAAAAATGATTGGAAAAACAAAAGAAAAATTTATCACTTTTAGTTTTGTTATTTTTTTACTGATTATTACTTTTTATCTTGCTCCGATTCGATTAAACACACAAACAAATGAAGAAATCGAGTTTAAGATATTTCTAAATGCAGTTTTACAAAATGATTTTTCTGCTAAAGAAAAGGGGTATAGCTTTATTGAAAAGTACCCCGATTCTCACTTTATTAGTGATATTTATTACTATTTATCATTTGTCGAAGATGATTATTTTAGAAATATTGTTAATTTAAAAAAGATTATACTTAACTACCCTTATTCAATCTGGAGAGAACCATCAGCTCATAAACTTCTCACTCTTTATTTTTTAAACAATAACAAAAATCAATTTAATTACTGGTACGATTTTTATCAACAAAATTTTCAAACAAAAAATCGCAGATGGCAGATTGAAATGCTGAATCTTAAAATGCTATACAAAAACAAGGATTACTCTAACCTTGAAACAAAAATAGAGTATCACTTGCAGAATGCAAAAAATTATGAGTTATTATCATATTGTCTATTATTAAAAGCCAGCATATTGAGAGAAAAACAGGATATCAAATCTACAACAAATACATTATTAACAGCATTGACCATGTTCCCGGATTCATCTCAAAAAGAGGGAATACTTTTAAACCTTTTCGAAATCTCGCATCCATCTGAAAAACCGATTTATGCAAAATATTTGATCAACACGCGAACTTTTTATTCTATGTCTCTAAAGCAGAAGGAAGATGTCATATATTTTTCAAATCTTGCAAAAGAGGGTTCTTTTCTTAAGGTTGAAGACAAAACCCTGTATAGAGACTATTATTACATATCCCTTGGTTTTACCTCGGATAATTCGGAGATTGAAAAGCTCGTAAACACCTTGAAAACTGCTGGTGTAGATGCTAAAAAGATTAAGGTCAACGAAACTGTTTATCAGCTCATAGCCGGTTATTTTCATTATAAAAAAGATGCCCTTGAAGTCTTAAAAAAAATTATTTCAATAAACATAAATGGTAGTTTAAGCTTTATAGATTATGCTTATTGATTCTTATTATCAAGCTTATCTAACATTAATACTTATTTTTATTTTATTTATTTATAAAGAACATTCGATTATTTTTTTTATTTTTTTATAAAATTATGGAAAGGACTTTTTTTAAAGATGGTGATAAACGCAAGGCTAACAGATATTAAAGGCATAGGTCCGGAAACCTGTACGCTTCTTGGAAAGTTAGGGATTTACACAATCTGGGATCTTGTGACATATTTTCCAAAATCATTTTTCGATTTTCATAAATTATCCTCAATAGAAGAAATATCAGTGGATCAGTCACTACTCGTTTTGAAGGTTATAAGCTCTGAGTATAGAGGAGTAAGACAGAAAATTCTCACTATTTTATGCGAAGATGGAAATGGGAATCAAATCGAACTTTTTTGTTTTAATAGAAACTTTTATGAAAGTTATGCGAAACCAGGTGAATTAATATATGTCTTTGGCAAATTTCAACGAAAAGATTACTCGAATAGATATATATCTTCATCTTTCAAAATAATATCAAAAAATCTTGCACAACAATATGATTTTTTTCCTAATTATAGGCTTACAAAAGGTTTGACGTCATTTATGCTTGGAAAGTTGATAAAGCAAACTTTCAATGAGATAAAGGATCAAATAAAGGAGATACTTCCTCTATCGATAATTAAGAAATATAGTTTCCCTCCATTTTATGAAATACTATACAATTTACATTTTCCACAAAATCTTGATATATATGCAAAAGCCAGACAATATTTCGCTTATTATGAATTTTTTCTCTATATGTTAAAGATTACTCTATTAAATCGAGTCAGTAAAATAGAAAATTTAAAGAGAAAAAAGGTAACTTCTGGTTTGCAGGAAAAATTTATGACCAGTTTACCATTTGAGATGACGGAAGATCAGTCAAAAGCTGTTTTTTCTTTAAATAAATCCTACAATGAAAAACAACTCATAAATACACTAATACAGGGAGATGTAGGCTCCGGGAAAACTGTTGTTGCCTTTGCATTTGCCCTAAACTATGTTGAAGCAAATCAGCAAATAGCATTTATGGCTCCTACCGAAATTCTGGCGAGACAGCAGTTTGATGTTTTTCAAATGTATTGCCCATACGTAAAAGCTGCCTTTTTATCTTCATCTACTACAAAAAAGGAAAAAACTGAAATAATAGATAAACTTTCCAGTGGCGAAATATCGATAATTTTTGGTACACATTCAATAATAACAGAGAATGTTGTATTTAAAGATCTAGGGCTTGCAATTATTGATGAACAGCAACAGTTTGGAGTAAACCAGAGACTTGCTTTGAGGAAAAAAGGGGATTTTGTTGATCTTATAGTTATATCAGCTACTCCTATTCCACGAACCATATATCTTACTTTATATGGTGATTTAGAGGTAATAACAATAAAAACAATACCAAAAAACAGAAAACCTATAAAGACTTTTTTTTATGATAACTATCAGTATGATAAAATAATAGAGCTTGTCAATATAGAGCTTGAAAAGGGGAATACAGGTTACTTCGTTTATCCTGTTATAATGGAAAATGAAAGTCTTGAGCTGAAATCTGCTGAAAAGATGTATGAGAGCATTAAAAAAACCTTTCCAAATTACAATGTCGCTCTTATTCATGGTAATATGAATCAAAAAGCGATAAAGCAAATAATGGAAGATTTCAAGCAAAAAAAATATCAGATTCTTGTTGCGACTACTATAGTTTCAATAGGGATAGATATCCCTCACGCTACTTTTATTGTCATAGAGGAATGCGATAGATATGGATTATCAACCTTGCATCAACTTAGAGGAAGAGTTGGCAGGGCATCACAAGAAGCAATATGCATACTTACTGTTTCCCATAGAGTATCCGATATTGCGTATAAAAGGATTCAATACCTGAAAGAAAACAGTAATGGCTTTGATATTGCTGAATTTGACATGAAACTTCGAGGCCCTGGAGAAATATTTGGTGTTGCTCAATCAGGTGTGATAAGTTTTCTTATTGCAGATTTTGTGAATGATCAAAAGATTTTCAGGCTGGCTTACCAGGATGTAAAAGACATATTGAATAAAGATCCTTATCTTGAAAATAAAGAATATGGAAATTTAAAAGAATATTTGATAGATATAGAAAAAGTTGATAAATCTTATCTTTTATCTGGATGACGGATGAAAGCTTTTATTCTTTGTATAAAGCTGGATTTTTATTAAAATCTTTTTCGTATTTTTTCGCTTTTAGCTATATAGTGCAGTTAAAATTGTAAAAAAAATTTTTGCATTAAAAGCAGTTAAGAGAACAAATTAAGGAAATTATAAATAAAGTATAAATATTAAAATTGAAATATTCGATTATTATATTATATTAAAAGTAGTGGAATTTATGATTGAAATTTTTTTTAATGATAAAATAGTAGGGGCTTGTTATGAAAAAATACTTAGTTGTTTTAGCTATATTTTGTGCATTAATGCTTCTTGCTGCTGGATGTCAAACCACATCATCTTCTACTACTGCCACGACACAAGAGCAAACGGAAGAGGAGAAAAAGGCAGAGGAAGGTGAAGCTACAAAAGAAGAGCAACCAGCATTTGATGATGAAAATGCTTCAAAACTTTTAGATGAAGCAAAGCTTGAGATAGCAAAAGCAGAGCAAGCCGGTGCTGAAGAATATTCATCTGAACTTTATAGGGAGGCTTTAGATCTATTTGCTCAGGCTGAGAAACTTTATCAGGAAAAGAAAGATTATGCTACCTATCAACAGGTAATAGAAAAAGCAAGAGCCACAGCTGCTCTAGCATATAAAGAATCTGCTGAAAAAAGATACATAGAAGAAAAGCAAAAGATAAATGAGATAATTTCTTCAATTTCCACAGCTCTTTCATTTGAGTATTATGGCGATAGTGCGACTAAAGCAGATCTTTTGATCCAGGAAGCAGACAAACTCAAGGAAGAAGGGAACTATACAGACGCTTTATTAAAGCTCGAAGAAGCGAAAAAAATATATCTTCAGATTCAGGAATCTTATGAAGCTGATAAAAATTATGTATATCAAGAATTCCCTAAAATAATGGATTTAAAAGAGAAATTCACAGATAAAAATATTAAAGCTATTTTTTCAAAAGATTATGAAAAGTTTAATGAGATGTATAATGATATTAATGCTGCAATTGCAAATAAAGATTACAAAAAAGCGAAAGAGCTTTTACAGGTAGCATATATCTTTGGTGCCAATATGTTAGAACGTTACAATCAAGCTGTTAAACTTATCTCTCAAACTGAAGCGAGCAGGTATCTTTTTGAAGCAAAGCAAGCCTATGAAATAGTTAAGGAAAAAGAAGGATCTTTAGATGTTGATGGTAAACTAAAACTAAAAGAGATGGAAGACAACATCTTGCAAGCTGAGCAAATGCTATCTGCCGAGCAATTTAATGAATCTGTAGAGTTTTCAAAGAAAGCACTAAAAATATATCTGCAACTTATCTTATCCGCAACAAATGGAGAAAATAAAACTTATGTTGTAAGATTGATCCCTCAAAGAAGAGATTGCCTCTGGCGTATCGCTGGATATCCATTTATCTACAATAATCCTTATCTCTGGCCTTTAATATGGATAGCCAACCTTGATATTATTACCAATCCTGATCTTATCTTTCCCGGGCAGGTTTTGATTATTCCACCGTTACCTCAATAATACAGTCGAAGGTCGAAAGTTTAAAGTCCAGGAAAATATTTTTAATTTAAAGCTTAATAAATCTTAATGTTTTGCCCTTTATAAAAATAAAGAGGGAGAGGGAAACTTATATGAAAAAAAGATTTATCGAAGCTTATTCAGGTTATTCATTTGATAAATCCCAAAGAAACAGTAACCTGGAACTTATTGATGAAGATAATGAAACAGATTATATCGACACAAGACTCAACGATAGAAGAGTACGTATGATGTGCAATTTCTGTGGATATCGTTTTTTTTCAAGATATTACTTTTCATCTTTTGATAATCTTGAAGGATTTGATGAAAATGAATTCGCAGAAAGATGCCCTAATTGTGGCTCTGATGATGTAGAGGAAATTTAGAGAATAAACAATAGTTCTTATGCTATTATTCAAGATTTTAAATAAGCAGACACCTACCATATGAAGGAGAATATACATTATACTGTCCAACTGCTACTTTAATGTCAAAAAGTATACATTAGCTGGAAATACCAGATATTATCATATAAGTCCAGCTGTCATAATTATTATTTCGTTTATTGTTCTCTTACAAGGTTTTATTATTTTATTTATTCCTTCAAGTATTAACAACATCTATGACTATGGTTTTATTTCAAAAGATCTGTTAAAATTTTACAGAACAGTCGTTTTACTTTTATCTATCTATCTTTTCCTATTTTTCAGTGATCTCTTTATAGAAAAAACCTTAAATAAAAACTTTATTTTAAAACCATCAAAAATAATAAGAAATGAACTTTTCGAAAATTATATTCAAATGCCTATAGATTTTTATTATGATAATGGTCCTGCTGGAATTGCAAGAAATCTATCAAGTAATCTAAATAACGCCATAAATTCAACCTATAATCTTTTAAAAATTTATATTTCACTCATTAAGACAATTGTTTACCTTATTTCGATAATATTAATAAATCCTTTATATTCTTTGTTCATCATCTTATCTGATTTTTTTATAATTCTCATAAATAATATTATAGAAAGGAAAAAGATATCTATTTTAAGTAAACAAAATGAAGCATTTATGAGCACTTACGATAAAGTTTATGATAATCTTGAGGGCGAGTATGAAATATACGCAAACAATTTTTTTAAATATTTTACTACAAATATTAAAAAGCCAATAGAAAATCTAACTATGAATTTTCTTGCTAAAGTAGATCATTTAACTGTTTTTTCTTTTTTTGTAAAAAACAGTTATAAAAAATTAGTTCCAGTAATTCTGCTTTTTATATTATATTTTTCTGGTTTAGATAATAATTCAATTTCATCTTTTTTCTCTTTATATTTTTTATTTCTTATTTTTCCTGATATTTCATCTCTTGCTTCAATAAAACTGGAAATAAAAAAAGTAGAAGCAAGGTGGAAGTCGATAATAAGTATTTTTGAACAAGAAAAAGAAAAAAGTGGAAAAAATATTAATGAAAATTTTGATATAAAGATAAATAACCTATCCATAAAGCTTCGTGAAAGAGAAATACTCAAAAATTTAAGCCTGGAAATTCCCTTTGGTCAAAAAATTCTTATAATTGGGCGTTCTGGTGAAGGAAAATCTGTTCTTATGAATTCCATTTTTGGAAGTTTTTATAATGGATCTGGAAAAATATTTATTGGTAATATTTTAATGGAAGATCTTGATATAGAAAATTTTAGAAATAATATTTCATACATAAATTCAAACCCAATTATTTTTAAAGATTCTATATACAACAATATAAAATTATCAAAAGAGATTTCAAATAAAGATATAGATGATTACATATATAAAAACATTATTTTAGATGAGATTCAAGAAATTGAAAGAAAAAATTTGCCTTTGAGTTATCTCATAACTGAATTTACAATAAATGATTTTTTTATTAGATTTAGTGATTTAAATCAAATTATAACTACTGATACATTGTCTTCAGGTGAAAAGATAATTATTAGTTTTTTAAGGGCTATTATTAGAAAGCCAAAGATTTTTTTTCTGGATGAAGCAACAGGTAGCCTTGATAAAAGGATGGAAAATAAGATGCTTTCTATTATAAAAAATATGAATATTACAGTTATTGCGATATCTCATAATTTATCACTGATAAATTATTTTGATAGGATTATTTATCTTGATTCCGGAGAAATAAAAGAAGAAATTGTACCGGAAGATCTCTTTAAGTCAAATTATATAAGATCATTATTTGAAGATCAAGTTGAAAGCAGGATTTAAAATTTTGAATATCTATTTACCAGGTTTTATATGAAAATATTTATTAAGCACTTTTATAATTTTTATAAAGAATATTTATTTCAAATTTTAATATTTATTATTTTGAATTTTATTTCAATAGGCTTATTACTATATGTAAATAGGTATCTAAACGATTATCTTAAGGGAAATACCATTGATATCCACATGTTAATTTACTATTCTATTTTTATATTGGTTTACTATTTAATAATATATCTAATAAACTATATTGATATAAAGTATTTATGTTTTAAGCCTCTATCAAGGATGTTTAATAAATCTTATAGAACAATTTTAACAAAAGATTATTCTGATTTTATTACAAATAATTCTGATAATTATATCTATAATATTTTTGAAGTTCCACAGATGCTTTTGACAACATTTCCATCATTTATATATATTATAAGTTCATCTTTTCAAATTATTTTTGTATCTTTTTTGCTTGTTAAGCTATCGACAATACCTTTTATAGTCATATTTGCTCTATTAATCCTTTTTGAAATAATAAATAAATCTTTTTATGGGAAGATAAATAAGAATTGGAATAATTTATCAAAAAAAACCGATTCTTTGCAAAGTAATATTATATCTATCTTTTCATCTATCTGGTATATAAAAATATATAATTTAAAAAATTATTGTTCAGAAAAAATAAAAAAAGACAATGAAGATTATGCTACTTTATTTTCTAAAAATAAGTTCAACGAATCTTTAATTTT